>SMVA01040314.1_pt1 | contig 97428 bp, 99 predicted proteins | sample 2456451 | NCBI WGS metagenome assembly SMVA01 (sample SAMN11095933, study PRJNA526329) | marine sediment metagenome | biome: Marine sediment; feature: Surficial sediment; material: Deep marine sediment; isolation source: Hadal surficial sediment | place: Pacific Ocean | collected 2014-05 | depth...
AAAACGAGCCCGCGACGACACTACTCGTCACGCACGATGTTCGCGAAGCCGTCCGTCTCGCGTCGCGGCTCGTCATTATGGACAGGGGGCGCATTGTGCAACAGGGTACGGTGCGAGCGGTAATAAACAATCCGCGGACCGAAAGCATCGCGCAATTGTTTCGTGAGCAAATGCAGGACTATGGCAATGGCCCGCGGTTATAAAACAGCGGGTTGCCTGATCGTGCTGACCGCCTGCGTCGCGTATGCCGATGTCGAGCCTGTCGTCGTCGGCAGTAAGAACTTCACCGAGAGTTACCTGTTAGCCGAAATCACGGCGCAATCACTCGAGGGTGCCGGGTTTGAAGTCGTGCGACAGTTCGGCCTCGCGGGTACCAAGATATGTTACGAGGCTTTGCGAGCCGGCGAGATCGATATCTACATCGAGTACACCGGGACGATCCGGCAAGTCATCCTGCAAAGCGCGGCAAGTGATATCGAGGCCGCGCTCGAGCCGGAAGGCATCAGGATGCTTCCGTCGCTCGGATTCAACAATACCTATGCGTTAGCGATCACAGAACGGTTTGCGGCCCAATACGCCATTGAGAAGATCTCGGATCTCGTGAGCCACGCCGGCATACGGGCCAGTTTCAGCCACGAATTTCTGAACCGCGCGGACGGTTGGCCCGGACTTGCCCACAGGTACGGACTGGCTTTCGACACGACCGGTATCGAACACGGGCTCGCTTACCAGGCATTGAGCCGCGGCCAGATCGATATTACGGACGCCTACTCGACCGACGGAGAACTGACACGTTACGCTCTGCGCATTCTCGACGATGACCTCGCCTTTTTCCCGACGTACCTGGCCGTACCCCTGGTCCGAAGTGAAATGGACCCGCAAGCAATCGACGTTGTCGCACAGCTCGGCGGCTTGTTAACCGATGACATGATGCGTGAACTCAATGCGCAGGTTGTCGTTGGAAGACGGGCTATTCCGGAAGTCGCGCGTGATTTCCTCGCGAAATCCGTTCATGCAACCACGGCAGCACCGGCCCGAGGGCCTGTCGCCCGGGGGTGGTCGGCGAATCTGGCGCGCAATATACGCCGCCATCTGGAGCTGACGTTGATCGCGCTCGTCCTTGCCTGCATAGCCGGCATTGCGCTCGCGGTCCTCGTGTACCGTTCCGCAACCTGGTCGCGGAGTGTCATTTACATCGCTGGCCTGTTTCAGACGGTCCCGTCCATCGCGCTGCTGGCGCTCATGATTCCGATACTCGGCGTCGGCGTGGTACCGGCCATCACGGCATTGTTCCTGTATTCCCTGTTGCCGATCGTGCGCAGCGCCGTTACGGCTTTGACAACCGTGGATCCGCTCTACAAAGAGGTCGCAATGGCGATGGGCCTGACGCGAGCTCAGCAGCTACGTTACGTGTTGATGCCACTCTCCGCGCCGCACATACTCGCCGGTATACGCACGGCCGCGGTAATCAGCATCGGTACGGCAACACTGGCCGCTTTTATCGGCGCGGGGGGGCTCGGTGAACCGATAGTGACAGGACTCGCGCTAAATGATACTGATCTGATATTGCAGGGCGCGATTCCCGCTGCGTTACTTGCGATCGGCACGGAGCTTGCGTTCTCGGGGCTTGAGCGTACGTTGATCCCGGCGCATCTGAGGGCACACTAGTCGCCCGATTCGACCAATAGGCGATTGAGTCTCTGCACGTAACCGCCCGGATCAGCGAGTTGCCGGCCTTCGGAAAGACTGGCCTGGTCGAACAGAACGCGGGTCAGGTCTTCGAAGCGCTGTTCGTCATCCTCTTTTTCGAGACGCCTGATCAGAGGATGATCGACATTGATCTCGAAGATCGGCTTGCTATCGGGCACGGTCTGGCCGGCGGCTTCCATTATGCGTCGCATCTGCACGCCCATGTCGTACTCGCCGAGAGCCAGACAGGCAGGAGAATCCGTCAGTCTGTCGGTCAAGCGTACTGCCTCGACTTCATCGTTCAATTGCGCGCGCACGCGATCGAGAAACGCCTTGTGCTCACCATCATCATGCTTGCCCTTGTCCTTCTGGTCGTCGTCCATGGCAGCGGCGGTATCGCCGAGATCGAGTTCACCTCGCCGAATGTCACGAAAAGTCATGCCCTCGTACTCACCAAGATGCCCCATGAACCACTCATCGATGGTGTCACCGAGCAACAACACCTCAATGCCTTTCTTCCTGAACACTTCGAGATGCGGACTCGAGCGCGCCGCCTTGAATCTGTCGGCCGTGATGAAATAGATTTTGGACTGACCTTCCTGCTTGCGTGCCACGTAATCGGCCAGCGACTGATCCTGAAGCGCCTCGCCGGCATGCGTCGTCGCAAACCGGAGTAGTTCCACGATTTTTTCCCTGTTTGCCGGGTCCTCGCCTGCCCCCTCCTTGATTACATTGCCGAATTCGTTCCAGAAGACCTGGTATTTTTCCGGATCGTTCTTGGCAAGCCTGGCAAGCATTTCGAGTACCCGTTTCGTCAAAGCACTCCGGATAGCCTCGACGATCGTGTCCTGCTGAAGAAGTTCGCGCGATACATTGAGAGACAGGTCATTCGAGTCGACGATTCCACGCACGAACCGCAGATACAACGGCAGAAACTGCTCCGCATCGTCCATGATGAAGACGCGCTGTACGTAGAGCTTCAGGCCGCGCGGCGATTCACGGTTCCAGAGGTCGAACGAGGCATGGCTCGGCAGGTATAAGAGACTCGTGTATTCACGCTTCCCTTCGACCCGATTATGACTCCAAAGCATGGGCTCCTGGAAGTCATGCACGATGTGTTTATAGAACTCCTTGTATTCCTCGTCGGAAATCTCGCTGCGCGGTCGGGCCCACAAAGCCGTCGCGGTATTGATTTTCTCGGTCTCGGTCGCTGCATCATCGCCTGCCTTATCTTCGTCTGACTTGTCTGCCGCCTGCGCCGCGGACGGCTTGACCATGACGATCGGAAAAGCGATGTGGTCGGAATACTTGCGAATCAGGTCGCGCAGGCGAAACTCGCTGGCGAACTCGCTCGCGTCCTCCTTGAGATGCAGCAGAATTTGGGTCCCGCGTTCCAGCCTTTCGATAGTCTCGACGGTAAATTCTCCCTGCCCGTCTGAAGACCAGTGGACGCCCTCTTCCGCCGGCAGTCCCGCACGCCGCGTGGAGACCTCAATGCGATCAGCGACAATGAACGCGGAGTAGAAGCCGACACCAAACCGTCCAATCAAATTTGCATCCTTGCGTACGTCGCCCGACATTGCCTTCAGGAAGTCCGCCGTCCCGGACCGCGCAATCGTGCCGAGTTGCTGCACGGTCTCGTCACGGCTCATGCCGATGCCATTGTCGATGACGCTGAGGGTCCGGGCCTCGGCATCGAAATCGATCCGGATCTCGAGTTCCGGCTGATTTTCGAGCAAAGACTCATCGGCAATGGCCTCAAACCGCAGCCTATCGGCAGCGTCGGACGCATTGGAGACGAGCTCGCGCAGGAAAATCTCCCGATTGCTGTACAGGGAGTTAATCATCAAGTGGAGGAGCTGCTTGACCTCGGCCTGAAATCCGTGTGTTTCGCTTGCAGTGGCAGTACTCATAATGTTCGAACTTATAGATCTTCTAACTGATGGGAATCATAGGTATTTGCGGCACCTCGCGGACGTAAACGCGTGCCGCCGCATCCACCCGTGGCGCGATTCAAGGATTTATGGGGATGCGGGGCCTGGATTTCAAGCCCCGAAATACCACTGCCGAGGGATTCTGGGGCTGCGCAGTGGCGGATTTCAGGCTGGCGGGGTCCGGGGGCGCCCGGTACCTATACGCCGAGTGCTGCGACGAGCAGTGCGGCCTGGATCGTGATTCGATGATGGCCCGCACTGACGACCCGCAAGGCGAAGAAATAGCTATCGAGCGTATCCAGAATCTTTGGAAATCGTTCCATCCAGGTTCCGCTCAGCCCGAGGAATTGGAATTAACGACGTATAATTTGGGGCGCCGGTTGACCTTTTTTGCTTCTATGGATTCTTCATCCATCGCAGTCATTCCACGCACTCCGGCCAGCGCTCTTTCGATCCAGGTTCGCCTGCAAATAGTGTCTTCGTTGGCAAAATACCAGTCGCTACGTTTTCTATTGGACATAGTCGTCTTTAACCCAAAGGATCAAGATAAAAAAGTTTTGGTGTCGATTACCGTGACCTTATTGGTCTTCCGGACCCCAGTCGCGTCGAACCTTATCCGACCAGTTGCGGTATCCCTTCCAGGTATACAGGCCGGGATCCAACGGTGCACGTCGCTGTGCCGGGGCCTGAACGCGGGTCAGCCAGCGGCGATAAGCCTCCCAACCACCGACGTCCTTCGCGTCGGCAGCAACCAATCCCTTGTTGCGTCGATCACGAATCTTGGATTCGTGGTCTTGTCGATCGTTTCCATCGGAAAATTTTTCCGCGTATACAGGCGTATGTGTTTTATATTTTTGCTCGCTCATCGAATCTTGCCTAAGCTGTAATCAGTGCCTACAGCTTACGAACACGATTCGATAATCGCCATGAACTACATCACAGGCACATTCATTTAACTTATTGATTATGCTTAGACTTCAGGGCTTTTTAACAAAAGCCGCTACACGATTACACGATAACAAGGCTGATAACTTTCCTGTGCTAAACGCATTCTTCCCTGGCTGACGAAAGATGTGAGCAACTGGTCCATGCCCGCCATGATTTTTTTATCGCCACGTATGTTAAATGGCCCATGCGCCTCAATCGCTCGAATACCGTACTCCTTGACATTGCCGACCACCAAGCCGGAAAACGCTCGCCGCAAATTGGAAGCCAGCCTGTGGGGCTCCTGATTCTTGTTGAGTTCCAGGGCCGCCATGCTTTCATGCGTGGCCCTGAACGGCCTTTGAAAATCTTCCTCGATCGTCAACTGCCAGTTAAAATAATAGGCGTCTCTCTGGTGCTGACGCACTTCTTTGACCTTGCGAATATATTCAGCTGTTTTCGTCGCGACGTCGGCCGGGTCGCCGATCTCGATCTGATAAAACTGTTGCGCGTCCGTGCCGAGCGTGACGCCCACAAAGTTGTCAATCTGTTTGAAGTAGTCAACGGATGCAGCCGGGCCGGTCATGATGACGGGCACTTCTACATGGCTGTTGTCCGGGTGCATCAGGATACCGAGAAGATAGAGCAACTCCTCGGCTGTCCCGACGCCGCCCGGAAAAATCACGATGGCATGGGCAATACGCACGAACGCCTCGAGCCGCTTTTCCATGTCGGGCATGATGACGAGCTGGTTGACGATCGGATTCGGGGATTCTGCCGCGATGATTTCCGGCTCGGTCAGCCCGATGTATCGGCCGTCCCGGATACGCTGTTTCGCATGCCCGATGGTCGCGCCTTTCATCGGCCCCTTCATGGCACCGGATCCGCAACCCGTGCAGATATTCAGCTTACGCAGCCCGAGCTGGTAACCGACCTCCTTGGTGTATTCGTATTCCTCGCGCTGAATCGCGTGACCGCCCCAGCAGACGACGAGATTCGGATCCGCCGGCAATCTGAATATCCCGGCATTTCGCAATATGTGAAAAATGGCGTTGGTGATTCCATCGCTGCTGTCGAAATCGAGCCGCCGGCCGGCCTCGACTTCGCTGCCCACGAGTACGACATCGCGGACCACGGCAAAGAGCAATTCCCGAACGCCGCGTATCATTTCTCCGTCGACGAAAGCATCAGCTGGCGCGTTGGACAGGGCGAGTTTTATGCCCCGCTCCTGTTGAATGATTTGCACATCGAAGTCAGCATACCGCTCGAGGATCGCGCGGGGGTCGTCCGTCCAGTCACCGATATTCAGAACAGCCAGCGCGCAGCGGCGCAGGATCTCGTGCTGATCCCCCTCCCCGGCGCTGCGCAGGCGGTCCACCTCATGCTGTGACAGTACCTCGAGGCTGGCCTCGGGCATGACCTCGATAACGGTTGCATCCCGTGGCACGGATATTTTCGTCGAAATTGCCATCAGGGCTGGATCTTTATCGGGGTATTGCTACGGGTCATGAGCCATAAATCAACCATATCCGAATTTGATACGGCGATACATCCATCTGTCCAATCAGTAATAGGGTAGTACTCATCCGGATGCGAAGGCACGTTCGGCTGACCGTGAATCATAATCTGTCCTCCGGGAGAAACACCGCTGAGCCTGGCTCGGCGGGTGTCGCCGACATTCGGATAGGAAATCTTAATCGACAGAAAAAAATCACTGGCCGGATTGCGTTCCGTGAGCCTGTAGCTCCCCTCCGGCGTCCGAAAATCTCCCTCCTCGAATTTGTCACCCTTCGGCTGAAGACCCAAAGTGATGTCCATGGTCCTGATCACCTGATCGTCATTCAGGAGGTACAACTTTCTCTCCGACTTTTTAATGAGCACGCGATCCGCGAACTCGTGAGCGGTGGCCACGACCGGGGACGCCGCGCAAAGCAGCGCGACCAGCGCCGCGACCATGCAGATCCCCCGTCCCAAGCGGTGCTGCTCACCTCGGCTAGGCTGCATCCGCGAATTCGGGCGCCGGGGCACCGGGGCCGTCCACCTTCTCTATCCGGGGGAATACGATCTCCATACCGTACTGGACGCGATTCAGATCCAGATCAGGATTATATTGACGCAGCAACCAGATCGGCACCTTGTAACGTCGCAGGGTCAGAATATAAAGTGACTCGCCGCGACGCAGGCGATGAATCGTCGTATCCGTAATCCGATAACGCGTGAAGAAAGCTTCCTGGAGTTCGCGATGATACCGAATTCGCCGCGCCGTAAATTTATTCCGATTTACGGTCGAAAAATCAAGCTTCAGCCGCTGGCCTATCACGACAGGTCGACGGAAAGAATAGCCGTTCAGGTCACGCAATCGCTGCGTGCGAATTTCCAGCCAGTCAGCGTAATGGCCGAGCGTCTCCGCGGCTTGCACTTCGACCCTGCCGTCGGCGGCAACGTCATAATCGCTCGGGTCCGCCAGCAATGTAACCGGCTCAGCCGGTTCGGCCGGTTTTCCGACCATGTCGGTTTCGTCCATTTCGGCAGGCTCGTCCGCCACGGCCATTGGTTGGGACATGGGCTCCATGCGGTCTGCGAACGCGAGGATCGCAAGTTCAATAGTGCCCGCCACTGGCCGGACGACCGTGCCGGCTGAGGTTTGCTGCGGCACTTCCACCGGCGTGCTATCAAGCACGGCCGCTTCTTCAGTTGCTTCGGCCGGATTAGCCTCGTCTGCGACCGGCTCGTTGACTCGAGCCATCAATTGCAGCTGTTGCCCGGGATAGATTTGGTTCCGGTTCGAAAGGGCGTTGAACATTAAAACTTCGTCGACTTGCATGCCGGCGCGCTGCGCGATCACGCCCACGGTATCGCCACGTTGCACGACATAGGTGACCGTGCCCTTTGGAATGGCGGCCATAGAAGCCATCCCGCGATACGGCAGATTCAGAGTCTGACCGATCCGGATTCGATGGCGGCTTTTCAGGTTGTTCAACGCCATGAGTTCGGAGACCGTCGTGCCGTAGCGGGCCGCGATGACCGACAGGCTGTCGCCGCGCTCGACCCGGTGTTGCAGGTCGGGCGTCTGCGAAACGAAATGCTGGTCCGCCGGTATCGCGGCCAGCAACGCTTCCGACGAGAAGCCGGGGCCCGTCACCGGTACTCTCAACGGGAATCCGCGCGGCACGAATTTTGTGCCGCTCCAGACGGACCTCAGCAGTGCCGGGTTGTGATCCTGAAGCGTCGCATGGGATATGCCGAACGCATTCGCCAGCGTATCCACGGCGATATAATCCGGCATCGTCACCACAATCTCGGGCCGCGGCCGAGCCTTTTCGAGCGTGCCGAAGTGAATTTCGGCATTCTGTTCGACCTCGTGTGCGGCCAGCAACGCGACGTAGAAGTTGCGCGAGGCGAACCCGAAAGATCGCCCGTCGTAGGTGCGCAGGATAACCTCGATGTCATCGGTTCCCGTGCGCCTGACCGCGCGGCGCATGCCCGCTACGCCGTGATTGTAGGCGGTAATCGCCAGCGGCCAGGATTTCAGGATTGAATAATTGTATTGCAGGAGACGGGCGGCGGCGGCGCTGGACAGAAATGGATCGCGCCGCTCATCCACGACGTGATCGATTTGCATGTATCTGCGGCCGGTAGAGCGTGTGAACTGCCATAAACCCGACGCGCCGGCGTAGGACCGGGCCTCCGGATTAAAGGATGATTCGACGTGCGGCAGCGACGCGAGGCTCGCCGGCACGCCCGCCTCGCTCAGCTGGGCCCGAATGTATTCCTGCCAGAGGCCGGACCGGATATAGCCTTCGCGAAATCGATCGGCTAAACCCTGTTGAAACCGGACCCGTTGGGCGGCCTTCGCCAGTTCTTCGTCGCTGACGTCGGCGGGCCAAAGCGACAGCACGCGACGCTCCTCGAACGTCAGCCCTTGCCGGTTGCCTTCGGCCAGGTGCCCGAGAACACGCCGGTAGCGCTTGCGCGCGCGGTCCGAGATCCGGCGGCGCTGTTTCGCACTTGAGTTCAGCGACAGATCGATTTTTTCGTAGACGATGCCAAGATTGCGGTTATCATGAATCAGCGCCTGCTGGCTCGTGACGTCGACGAATACCCTGTGCCAGAAAGCGATATCTGGCTCGAGACCGGCCGGCCGCGGCAGCGAATCCGCCGACAGCGGAGCGGCCCAGAAAACAAGTAATAAAGCTATCGGCGATCGCCCCATGCGCATGGAATTCGGTACGTCCTTGTGTCGAAAACTCGTAACAGCGAAGCGCGTGTTTACCGGGCCGTTGAGCCGGCCAGATCCCCATGGTAAACACACTGCGCACAGCCCGTGAAGGTCCCAAGTCCTATATCTGATAAAGGAAACCTGCTACTGTTTCTGGGAAATCTACTGAAATTTCTGCGATTTCGGGTCGCTTCCTTCAAACACAAGTTAACTGCTCAGGCAGGCGCGAATCAAGTGGAAAACTCGCAGGATGCCCCGTTCTCGACGCAGGGGGCCCACTGATTAACGATAATAACGCCAACAACCAGACGGATTCCGGAGAAATTCCCCTCTATCGGTTCTGGCAGCCGCAATACTGGCCCCTCTGGGCGGCCTTAATCGTGCTCCGCGTTCTCGTCGTGCTGCCGTATCGGCTCCAGATGAAGCTCGGCCGCGGGCTCGGCAGGGTCGCGATGAAATTCCTGCGCGAACGTCAAAGAATTGCCACCGTCAATTTGCGGATCTGCTTCCCGGAACTCGGTGATGCCGAAATCCAGGCACTCGTCACAAAGCACTTCGAATCATTGGGGATGAGTGTTTTCGAACTGGCGATGGCCTGGTGGCTCAGCACAAAGAAAATCGAAAAACTGATACACCTCGAAGGCATCGAGAATATAACCGGCCCTTTGCACGAGGGCCGGGGCGTCGTGTTGCTGAGCGGCCATTTCGCATCCATCGAATTTCCCGGTCGCCTTCTGGCCCACAACCTCAAGTCCCCGGCAGCGATGTATCAGCCCATGCACAACCCCATGGTCGATCAGATCATCAGGCGCGGCCGACGCGGCACTAATGTGGCCCTGATTCCAAAGAACGACATCCGCCAGATGATTCGCACCCTCAGGAACGGGCAAATGGTCTGGTACGCGCCCGACCAGAGTTACAGCGGTAAATACAGCGAACTCGTGCCGTTCTTCAGCGAGCCCGCGATGACGAACGCAGCGCTGACGCACATCGCACGAATCAGCAAGGCCTGCATCGTACTCGCCGTGCCGCGGCGCCTCGAGAATGGCGGCGGATATTACACCGAGATCGAGCCGGCACTCGAAAATTTTCCGACCGACGATCCGGCTGCCGATGCGTTACGCGTCAACCAGTTACTCGAAGAAAAAATTCGCCTGGCCCCCGAACAATATTACTGGATTCACCGGCGCTTCAAGAATCGACCTGCCCCCTACCCGGACCCATACAATACGGCGACGGATGATCATTGAACACGCGCCTTTAGCGTGCGCCGGTAGCCGTTCAGCAGCCGATTCCAATCCTGATCCTTCAACGCGAAGTCATTGGTCTGACCGATCTTTTGCAACGATCGCCGCAGCCGGTCAAGATTGCGTTCCATCCATGCACCTGCCCCAGGCATAATCCGGCCCCGGTCAAAGTCCAGCAAAAATAAATCATCGTGGTCATCGATCTGAATATTGTGAGCATTGAGATCGGCGTGATAAACGCGGCTACCGTGAAACCGGCCCACGAGTTCGCCGACTCGACGCCATGCGTCGGGTTCCAGCGCGCCGGCAATCCATCGATGCGAAAACGGTACCGTAGACGGAATTCGCACGGTGATCAGGTCGGCTGTATAGACGGCTCCACGGCGAACAAAACACCCGGCGACAGGGCGCGGAACCGGCAGCCCCATCTCGACGAGACGCTCTAGCAACAGCCATTCCCGGAATGGGCGCGTCTGCGAGTCCCCGACCCAAAAATAGGTGTCGTTCAGCCAGCGCCCAACCAGACCGCCGCGATGATAATGGCGTAGCACCCAATCATGCTCGCCCTTCGAGATGAAAAGCGTCTTGCCGCGACCGCCGGAATATTCCGGTGCTACCAGGGCGTCCGGCCATGCATCGGGATCGAACAACGACTCGTCAACCGGGTTGACCAACGCCGAATCGTATACGATCCTGCTTGTTCCAACCGTCGCAAACCGCCTAGCCACTTCGTATGCCTCTATTGCAGGAGCGCCACGACATAGCCCCTCCTTCGACCCTATTGCCGACCCCACCGTCGCAAATATGCATCATTCGACTTTCAGCCATTGGTGATTGTTGCCATACCCTGCCGATCATAAGAACCATCCAGTCTGTATGGCCCGACACGGCAATCACGTGGGTCATCGGTAGCACGGAATATGAGTTGTTAAAGAATATTGAAGATATCGAGTTTATCACTCTGGATAAATCGCGTGGCGTCGCCGGCTATCTCGATCTTCGTCGTCAACTTAATGGACGCCAGTTTCCCATTCTGTTGCATATGCATGCTTCGATGCGTGCCAACATCGCGAGCCTCATGATTCGCGCTGAGGTGCGTCTCGGCTTCGACAAGTCCCGCGCACGTGACAATCAGTGGCTGTTCACGAATAACAGAATTCCGGCCAAATCGCGACAGCATGTCATGGACGGTCTGTTCGGCTTCACCGAAACACTCGGCATCGAAACAAGACAGATACGCTGGGACATCCCGCTATCGGAGACTGACCGGCAGTTCGCCAACGATTTACTGCACGGCAATGACCCTGTGTGTGTCATCAGCCCATGCACGAGCCAGAGATTCCGTAACTACCGGAACTGGCCAGCCGACAGGTTCATCGCCGTCGCCGATCACCTTCAGCGAGAATATGGCGCCCGTGTCATCCTGACCGGCGGTCCAACCGAGCTTGAGCGGAAGTACGGCGTAACGATCGCCTCCGGCGTGCGATGTCCGGTCACGAATCTCATCGGGAAAACGTCGCTGCAGCAACTGCTTGCCATCTTCGAGGCCGCGAACCTGTTGATTTGTCCGGACTCGGGCCCGGCCCACATGGCGACCGCGGTCGGCACGCCGGTCATCGGTCTCTACGCGACATCCAACACACTTCGCACGGGCCCTTACCTGAGCCAGCATCTCGTCGTTGATGCCTATCCCGAAGCCGTGCGCCGGGAATTCGGCAAGCCGGTCAGCGCACTGCGATGGGGCGAACGCGTGCGGGACCCGGATGCGATGAAGCTCATCGCCGTGAGCAGCGCCCTGGAGAAAATAACCGCAGTGCTCGGCGCCGGCTCCAAATAACGAACGCGCTAACCGGAACGCTGAGCCGCCAACGCTTCCTGCACACCGGACAGTACGTGGTCCGGCTTGATGTCCCGCAAACAACGCAGGTGCCCGAGCGGACATTCGCGCTCGAAGCACGGGCTACATTCGAGTCCGAGGTAGAAGACCGTCTTGCGATCCGTCAGCGGGGGCGTGAACTGCGCCGAACTCGAGCCGTAAATCGCGACGACATGGGTTCCAGCGGCCGCAGCCACGTGCATGAGTCCGGAATCGTTCGTAACCGCCGCATTCGCCATCGACAGGATATCGACGGTGTCCTCGAGCCGTGTCCGGCCGCAAAGGTTGCGGACCGCATCGCCGGCCTGTCTGCGTATCGCCTCGCCGACGGCATGTTCAGCCTCCGAACCGATGACCCATACGCGCGTCCCGCCCGAGATGAGTGCGGCCGCGAGTTCAGCAAAATACTCGATGGGCCAGCACTTGGCTGGACCGTAGGCCGCGCCGGGCATGAGCGCGACCGCTGGACCGTCACCGCCGAGCAGCAGTTTCATGCGGAGATCAGCGACGTTCCGTGTATCGACTTCGAGTTCCGGCCACAGTGCGTCGTGCAGCTGGGCACCGCGCGGCAATCCCAGGGCCAGAAAACGCTTGACAGTCTGGTCCAGTACACTCTTGTCCAGCACCCTGACATCGTTGAGCAACCCGAAGCGCATCTCCCCACGGAATCCGGTGCGCAACGGAATTCGCGCGAAGTACGGCACCAGGGCTGATTTCATCGAGCGAGGCAAAACGATTGCGTGGGCGTAACCGTTGGGCCGCAATTCACGCCCGATCCGCAGACGCTGCAAAAATCCGAGTTCGCCATGCCTTACGGGCATGAGAATCGCGCGATGAACCTCCGCCATGCGGCCCAGGAGTGGCTCGCACCAGGCCGGCGCAACAACATCGATAACGACGTCGGGATTCAGCTGACTGAGCAGTTTGTACAGTGACTGGGCCATCACTGCGTCGCCGACCCAAGCGGGGCCAACGATCAGGATTTTTTCAGACACCTGGCTTATCCAGGTAACGACGCACACCCTCCTCGATGCTCATAAATTCGGCGTCGTAACCCGCCGAACGCAGTCCCTTGATATCGGCTTCAGTGAAACTTTGGTAACTGTTTTCGAGACTTTCCGGAAACGGAATGTACTTGATGCGGCCTCGGCCATGACAGGCAATGACCGCATTGGCCACATCGTTAAAGCTCCTGCATTGTCCCGTGCCGAGATTAAAAATACCGGAACATTCCGGGTGATCGAGGAACCAGAGATTTACGGCGGCAACATCGTCGACATAAATAAAATCACGGCGTTGCTCTCCATCCGAATAACCACCACTGCCCTCGAACAACTTGACTTCGTCGCCACTTAACAGTTGATGGTTAAAATGATAAATGACGCTCGCCATGCTGCCCTTGTGTGCCTCACCGGGTCCATAGACGTTAAAATACCTCAAGCCGACAACCGGCGATTTCAGATCTGACTGCACGTGACGGAGGTACTGATCGAACATGAGTTTCGAGAATGCATAGGCGTTGATGGGGCGCTCGCAGTTCTGCTCGATACTGAACTCCCGGCCCGTGCCGTAGACCGAGGCGGACGACGCGTAAATGAGCGGGATTCGTTGTTCGGAGCAATAATGCAGCAAGCATTTCGAATATTCGAAATTCGTCTGCATCATAAGGCGTCCGTCCCATTCCGTCGTGTCGGTGCAGGCGCCCTGATGGAAAATAGCCCGGACTTTCGGCGCGAATTTGTCTCCGGCGGTCACGCGGGTCAGGAAATCGTCCATATCAAGGTAATCGATCAGTTTGCAGTCGGCCAGATTGAAAATTTTCCGGCCGTCGCGCAAATCGTCAACGACGAGAATTTCCGTAACGCCGGCAGCGTTGAGATGACGAACAATATTGCTGCCGATAAACCCGGCGCCACCCGTGACGATAATCATATGGTAGCGGTTTCCAGGCTGTGCTCTTTATACAAGCGATCGTAGATACTGACGTACCGGCGGGTCATCTCAGCGGTGGAATACTGCACCGCTTTTTTCATATTAGTCTGACCAATACGCTCCCGCAGATCGGGATCTCGATATAGCTGAAGGACAGCGTGCGCCATTGAATCGAGATCATCCGGTTCAATTAAAAAGCCATTCAGGCCATCGTCAAGCAACTCTGGAATGCCGCCGACATCAGTCGCTATGATCGGCAAACCGTACTCGAGTGCATCGATCAAAATTGAACCGAGGCCTTCGTGCCGGGAAGGGTAAATAAAAGCATCGAATGCACGAAGATAATCGCCGACGTTGTCGACGCGCCCGGCAAACCTCACGTTCGGCAATCCGTCCGCCTCGCGCCGCAATAATTTCTCATCGCGCCCACTACCGACCAGAACAAACATCAGATCGGGGGCTTGACGCTGCAATCGACTTGCCATATCGATGATCTGCCGCTGTCCCTTATGGGAATCGTCCAGTTCGCCTATATGCCCGAAAATTAAACCCCCGCCGAAACGTGCACGAATATCCTGGACCGCCTGTGGATCGAAGATTAACCCGGCGCTACTGTCAGGAATAATGTCGCATTCGAGACCCGCGTCCAAAGCAGACACGGAAGCGCCAATCGCTTTTGAAATCGCGACTATTACGGCCGCCTGCCGATACATCGCCCGCGTGATGGAGTTACGTCGCGGACCTTTCTGCACGCGACGCGTCACGAGGTACGGCACACCGCGCAATTTCTGGTTCAGATACCCCGCCTGCATGGCCCTGCCTTCGTGAATGTGCACCAGGCCAACATTATTCATCGCAGCAACAGCAGATAAAATATTATTGTGCACCGCTACAAGTTCCAGACCCGGAATGCTCGCGCAACTTTCGGCGAGCATCCCACCACGGCGCGCGACCAGCTTCTGACGAATTCCTCGATCAGCCAACCCGTGCGCGAGAAGTTGTGTCTGCCGCTCGCCACCTCGAAAACCCTTCGCAAGATTTATATGTGCGATACGCATTTGACGCGCTGTATCCCTACTGATCCACCAGCGTGTAAACGGCTCCGCAATAAGGGCACTTGACGGAGCCTTCAGCTTCGACAGGCAAATACACCTTCGGATGCGAATTCCACAGGAACATGCCGGGCATCGGGCAGGAAAGCGGTAAATCTGCCGCCGTGATGTTGTATTGACTCTCGGCATTCGGTTGAATCAGTGCCTCTTCCGATGCCTTCATATTGCCCGCCAAAATTCAGCTCCTATCCGGGATAAAGTGCGGAAAATTATATCAGCAACGGCCCCGACGACGATGCGTTAACCAAACACCCGGCGCCATACGTCCGTTACGGTTGCCGACAGATTCGCAACATCCCCGCGACTCACTAGCGCTGGCTTGCCCGCCAAGGCAAGGTGATGCATGCGTTGGCGGTAGTCGCGATAAGCGTCGGCCAGGCTCTCGGCCACGTCGGCCGGCAAAATACCATGCCGAGCCAAGGCCTCCAGCTGGCGAATATTGTCTGAGTAGCGAATCAGGTCGACCTCGTGGCGCGCCTCTCTCAACACGAGATATTGGGCGATAAATTCGATATCGGTTACGCCGCCTGTATCCTGTTTCAGATCGAACATCTCTACCGTTCCCTTGCCGAGCTCGGTCCGCATGCGCTGACGCATTTCCGCGACGTCCGTCTTCAGTGAATCCCAATGCACGTATTCGGTCAGGATACGCTTGCGCACGACTTCGAACTCGGACGTCATGACCGGGTCGCCCGCCACAATACGGCCACGCAACAGCGCCTGGTGCTCCCAAGTCCAGGCGTCTTCGCGCTGATAGCGGTCGAACGCGGTTAAACTCGACACGAGCAGACCGGACTTGCCGCTCGGACGCAGACGCGTGTCGACCTCATACAGGTGACCCGAAGTTGTCGGCATGCCGAGAATATTGATGATCCGTTGCGTGAGTCGTACGAAAAACACCGAATTATCGAGGGGCTTTTCGCCGTCCGTGTTCTGCGCATCCCCGGTGGAGTCATGCAGAAACACGAGATCCAGATCGGAGCCGTAACCGAGTTCGAGCCCGCCGAGCTTGCCGTAACCAATAATGCCGAATCGGACTTGCCGCACGTTCTGGTCTTCGACGCAGCGGGGCACACCGTGCCTGATCGTGACCTCGCCCCAGGCCAGGTCGAGCGCCGCCTGCAAAACGAGTGCGGCGATATCCGTTAGCCGATCGCTGACCTTCATCAACGGCAAGGTGCCACCAAGGTCCGCGACTGCAACCCGGAAAGTCGCGGCTTGTTGAAAATTGCGTATCGCGTCCCGCTTGTTTTCCGGATCTCCGCCCGGTATCGCTGCGTTTCGATCGCCGAGGTCTGCCTGCATGTCGTCTCGCGACGGCGGTTCCAAAAATATCCGTTGATCGAGAAGCTCATCAAGCAATAACGGATGCGCTGCGATTTGCCGAACGAGGAACCCGCTCATGGCGCATAACTGTACCAATCGCGCCAGCGCATCCGGATTCTCGTTCAGTAGTGAAAAATACGCCGAGCGTCGACCGATTGACTCGACGACCTCGAGCACGCCACCGAGCGCACCGTCGGGATCGGTCTGTGCAGCCACGCTGACGATAAGGGCCGGCATCAGATTGTGCAGGCGTTGTCGCCCCACCTCGTCGAGCTTGAGATAGAATCCGCTGTCGCGGAATGCGTTCAGGCGTTGCAATACCGCCGGAACATCCGGATATCCGAGGTTCCGAAGGATATCCTGGAGTTCGTCGTCCGGCGCCCCGCCGGCCCATGACCTGATCAGATCGACATTCGTGTGCGTCGATTCGGGTTCGTCGGCGCCGCGGAATACGATGTTGTGAAAATGATCGGCGACCCGGCGCCGATGATCCGTCAAATCCTCATTGAGCGCCGTCCAGTCCACGTAATCCATGGCGAGCGCGAGGCGCGCCCGGTTCAATTCATCGGTCGGCAAATCATGGGTCTGTCGGTCATTGACGGCTTGCAGACGATTTTCTAACCGACGCAGAAACCGATACGCCGCGTGCAATTCATCAGCAACGACGGCCGGCAAACCGCCCGGGCGCACCAGCTTGGCCAAGGCTGAAAGTAACTCTCGATCCTGTAACTCCCTGATCGTGCCACCCCGAATAAGCTGCAGAGTCTGCACGATGAATTCGATTTCGCGAATGCCGCCGCGGCCCAGCTTGATATTATCCTGGTTTTCCTTGCGCTGGACTTCGGCCTCGATAAGACCCTTCATGTCGCGCAGGGAACTGAACACGCCGTAGTCGATATATCGCCGGTATACGAAGGGCCGCAAGACGGCTTCGTAGAAATCGTCCGCACCCTGCCATGCGTTGATGACCCGCGCCTTTACATAGGCATAGCGTTCCCAGTCCCGGCCGTGCTGCGCAAGGTAAGATGCCAGAGCCGGCACGCTGACCGCAATTGGCCCGCTCTTGCCGAACGGTCGCAGGCGCACATCGACGCGATAGACGAAACCGTCACTCGTATTCTTGCCGAGTATGCTAACCATGTGCTGGCTGAGGAGCCGAAAATATTCTTCATTCGTGACGCGACGTGCGCCATCCGTTTCGCCGTGATCGGAAAAAAGAAACACGAGGTCAACATCCGACGAAAAATTCAATTCCCGGCCGCCGAGCTTGCCCATGCCCAATATGACGAAGTAAGCCGGGGAGCCGTCCTCGGACCGCGGCGACCCATAGCGGTCTTGCAGGATCGACACAGCCCAGGCCTGCGTGGCACGAATCGCCGCATCGGCAACCGAGGAAAGCTCCGCGAGCACCTCCTCCAGAGGCGCGGCCAGCGCCAGGTCACGCCACACAATGCGCACGAGTTCTTGGTGTCGCAACAGTCGCAACTGCTTTTCGAATTCGGCCGCTGCGAGTTCCGGCGAGAGTAACCGATTAAACAGGCTGTCGATTTCGCCATCCTGCAGCGGCCGCTGCAAACGCCCGGTATCCGCGAGTTCCCGAAACATGCCGGGATACCGGTCGATAATATCCGCAGCGTATGGGCTGCACGCGAGCACGCGCGGTAAGGCCGCGCGCAACTCCGGATTCGCATCGAGGGCCGCACGGATCGAGGGTATTTCAGCATGACGCGCGAGCCAGCTTTCCACGGGTTCGCGCAGGCAAGCCACGATTCCGGAAAAATCGAATTCCATCTCGTTCATGCGCACATATTCGAACAGTCTTCTCCATAAAAAAAGCCCCGCGCAAAACGGGGCTTTTTCGAGCCTTGGATTTTATCCGAGGGATAATCTCCGAGCGTTACATCATTCCGCCCATGCCACCCATGTCGGGCATCGGAGGCGGCGTATCATCCTTCGGCGCTTCCGTGATCATGGCTTCCGTGGTCAGCAACAGACCGGCGATCGAAGCCGCGTTCTGCAGTGCCGTACGCGCGACCTTGGTCGGGTCGATGATGCCGAGCGGCATGAGGTTGCCGTACTCACCCGTCTGCGCATCGTAGCCGAAGTCGTCCTTGCCGTCGGTGACCTTGTTAAGGACTACCGAAGGATCGGCGCCGGCGTTAGCGACGATCTGGCGCAGCGGCTCCTCGAGGGCACGAAGCAGAATATTGATACCGACTTGCTGGTCATCGTTCGCGCCTGAAAGATCGGACAGCAACGCTTTCGCCCGGATGAAGGCAACGCCACCACCCGGCACCACCCCTTCTTCCACCGCCGCGCGAGTCGCGTGCAACGCGTCTTCGACACGGGCCTTTTTCTCTTTCATTTCGATCTCGGTCGCCGCGCCTACTTTAATCACGGCGACACCGCCGGAGAGCTTGGCGACGCGCTCCTGGAGCTTCTCGCTATCGTAATCAGAAGTAGAGTCTTCAATCTCGCGCTGGACGTTTTCGACCCGAGTTTTGATATCCTCGGGCTTACCCGCGCCGTCGATGATCGTGGTGTTTTCCTTTGTGATCTGGACCTTCTTTGCTCCACCGAGGTCGTCCAGACTCGCCTTTTCGAGGCTCAGGCCGACTTCCTCCGCGATCACCTGGCCACCGGTCAGTATCGCGATATCCTGCAACATGGCCTTGCGGCGATCACCGAAGCCCGGTGCCTTGACGCCCGCAACTTTGACGATCCCGCGGATGTTGTTAACGACCAGCGTCGCCAGGGCCTCGCCCTCGATGTCTTCGGCGACGATCAACAGCGGGCGGCCCGATTTGGCGATCGCCTCCAGCAGCGGCAGCATGTCACGGATGTTCGAGATTTTTTTGTCGAATAAAAGAATATAGGGATCCTCGAGTTCGACGCTCTGGCTCTCCGCCACATTGATGAAATACGGCGACAGGTAGCCGCGGTCGAACTGCATGCCCTCGACGACATCGAGTTCGTTTTCGAGACCCGAGCCCTCTTCGACCGTGATCACACCTTCCTTGCCAACCTTGTCCATCGCGTCGGCAATGATCTCGCCAATGGATTCGTCGGCGTTAGCTGAAATCGTGCCGACCTGGGCAATCGCCTTGTTGTCTTCGCAAGGCTGCGAAAGCTTCTCGAGCGCCGCGACGATCGCCGTGGTGGCTTTGTCGATGCCGCGCTTCAGATCCATCGGATTCATGCCGGCGGCCACGGCTTTGAGGCCGACCTTCAGAATCGACTGCGCGAACACGGTCGCCGTCGTCGTGCCATCGCCGGCGATATCTGACGTCTGCGAGGCAACTTCCTTGATCATCTGTGCGCCCATGTTTTCGAAATTGTCCTCGAGTTCGATTTCCTTGGCCACCGATACGCCATCCTTCGTGACGGTCGGTGCGCCGAAGCTCTTGTCGAGAATTACGTTACGGCCCTTCGGGCCCAGGGTGACTTTGACGGCGTTCGCCAGAATATTCACCCCAGCGAACATGCGCTGACGCGCATCGTCGCTAAATCTTATTTCTTTCGCAGCCATTAGCCTGCTCCTCTTAAAATTTACGTTTTCTGTTTCTAAGCTGTTACCGGTGAACTTAGTCTTCGATGACCGCCATGACGTCATCTTCTTTCATGACGACGAGTTCCTCCCCATCGACCTTGACTTCGGTGCCGCTGTATTTGCCAAACAACACCTTGTCACCAGCTTTCAGATCCAGCGCGCGAACTTCGCCCGAATCCAGTAATTTCCCATTACCAACGGCAATGACTTCGCCCTTTATCGGCTTTTCCGTCGCACTGTCCGGAATCACGATGCCCCCCGGAGAAGTCCGCTCTTCCTCCATGCGACGAATAATGACTCGATCATGAAGCGGTCTAATCTTCATGGTGTAAACCTCCTGATATCAGCCCGGAATCCCTTGTCGGGACCGGAATTTTTTTTAGCACTCTCGTGAACGAGTGCTAATAATAGGGACGAATCTGGGAATTTCAAGGCCTGCAGCAAGAATTATGGTCAAATCGGGCATACCTGAAGGTGAGCCGAACCGGCTCCCGGACTGTGTCCCTGGTCGATGACAGGGGGTGCGGTCACGGCTATGCTGTGGCGCCCCCGGGCCGAGCATTCGCCCGGAATTGCTGGCCTCCGTATATGTCCCCCGTATAGGACAGATTCGACATGAACGCTGATTTTCTGCTGGTACTGTGCACCTGTCCGGACCATCGCGCCGCCAGCGTCGTCGCGACGGCGCTGCTCGAAAAGCGGCTCGCGGCCTGCGTTAATCAGGTGCCGGGCGTCAGATCATTGTTTCGGTGGAAAGGGCGCATCGAAAAGGACGACGAGGTGTTGTTGTTGATCAAAACCACGGTCGACCGCTATGCCGACCTCGAGGAGACCATCCTCAAACTGCACCCCTACGAACTTCCAGAAATTATCGGAGTCCCACTGACCATTGGCTCCGAGGCCTATTTTGACTGGATCAGGCAATCCACCCAATGACGCGAATCAGTGACAACGCAGGGGACGCAGTCCCGGGCATTAATACGCATGACGATCGCCGGGGTATTGCCGCAGGCATCCGAAAAATCGCCCTTCTGATCGGCGTCGCGGCCTGCACGCTGACACCGGCCCTCCTGCTGCTGGCCGCCCCGCTATCGACTGCATCCGGCGAAGATATCCTGCGCCCCGAAGAAGCCTTTCGCTATGCCGTGAGCCAAGCGGGAGACGAGATCACCATCACCTGGCAGATCGAGCCAGGCCATTATCTTTACCGGGAACGCATGAGTTATGCCAGTGAGTCGGCCGGGCTCGAATTAGGCGACGCTGTCTTCCCGCCGGGCGAACCGCATTACGATGAGTTTTTCGGCGACATGGCAATCTACCGGAACCAGGCCGTCATCCGCATACCGATTCGCCGGCGCGCCCCGGAACTCCGCAGCGCAGCGCTCGAATTGCTTTCGCAAGGCTGTGCGGATATCGGCTTGTGTTATCCGCCCCAGCGATGGACGGCCGAAATCATATTCACAGCCGCTGACAGCCGCGGCGGAAAACTGCAGAACATCCTGAACAAGCAGTCCGGCGGCCTCGTCGACGAGCCACTGCCGCCGGAACAAGCTTTTCAGCCGTCGGTCTCGATCATTGATCCGTTCAATATTCGGGTCAGCTGGCTCATCGCTGCAGGCTACTATCTCTATCGCGACAGTCTCGCGGTGTCCGCGACGGCGGCCACCGCGCAGACCGGACCACCGATCATTCCGGCCGGTACGCCGCATTTCGACGAGCATTTCGGTCAGACAGAGATTTTCTATGACAGCGTCGCCGTCGACGTTCCGTTAACCCGTGCGACACCGGCCGCCGGCATCTTGCCCCTGATGCTCGAATTTCAGGGTTGCAAGGAAAACAGCATCTGCTACCCGCTGCAGGTCGTTGCGCTCGACATCGATTTACCCGTCGCGACGGCCGGCGACGCGCCGAGGGTTACGGGGGCGAATGAACCGGTCATCTCAGAGCAGGACCGGCTGTCGAACATGATTCTCGAAGGCAATCTTTTCCTCGTGCTCACGACGTTCCTCGGGCTGGGGCTGCTGCTCGCGTTCACGCCGTGCGTACTGCCAATGGTGCCGATTCTGTCCGGCATCATCGCCGGACAGGGCAAGGACGTAACGACCGGCAGAGCTTTCGCGTTATCGCTGACCTACGTGATGGGCATGGCCATCACCTATACCTTAGCCGGCGCCGCATTCGGCGCGATGGGCGGCCAGATCCAGGCGGCGCTGCAGAAACCCTGGATCATCGTCAGCGTTGCGATCCTGTTCATCGCCCTCGCGATGTCCATGTTTGGATTTTATGAACTGCAAATACCCGCGGCTGTGCAGACGCGCCTGTCTTCGCTCAGCGGCCGCCAGCGCACCGGCACCTTCGTCGGTACGGCGATTATGGGCATCCTGTCGGCGCTCGTAGTGACAACCTGCATCGCACCGCCACTCGTCGCCTCGATGACGGTAATCGCCCAGGCCGGCGATGCCATGCGCGGCGCTTCGGCGTTGTTCGCGATGAGCATCGGCATGGGCATACCGTTGCTCGTCGTGGGCACGTCTGCGGGACGCTGGTTACCGAAAGCCGGCGTATGGATGGATGGCATCAAAAAAGCGTTCGGGTTCGTCATGCTCGGGCTCGCAATCTGGATGCTGGAACGTATCCTGCCGGGCGCCCTGACGATGGCGCTCTGGGCGATCCTCGTATTCATGGCCGGAATTTTCCTCGGCGCGTTTCAGGCACTCGACGCGACGTCAACGCCGGTGCAAAAATTCGGCAAGGGCGCGGGTTTGCTGGCGGCGCTTTACGGTGCGGCGCTGTTGCTCGGCGCACTGAACGGCGCCGAAAACCCGCTGCAGCCACTGCGCTTCGCCGGAGATTCTGATACGTCGCTCGGTCTGGAATTCAGACGCATCAAGACCGTCGCGGATCTCGATGAGGAGCTGGCGCGGGCAGAATCGCTCAGTAAGCCGGTCATGCTCGATTTCTACGCGGATTGGTGCGTATCCTGCAAAGAAATGGAACACTACACATTTACCGATGACCGGGTGCAACGAAGCCTGACACAAGCCATCCTGCTGCAGGCGGACGTTACGGCGAATGATGATGAAGACAGGGCGCTCCTCGATCGATTCGGTATTTTTGGCCCGCCGACGATCGTCTTTTTCAATTCAGCCGGGCAGGAACAGCGAGGATACCGGGTTGTCGGTTTCATGCCCGCGGAAAAATTTTCGGATCACCTGAATCGGGCACTGAATAGTCAATTGTCAGGTACCACAGCATTGTGACATCGAGAACCTTGCGTCTTATCCGCATCACCGCTCTGTTCCTGATATGTATCCTGGCCGGTTTTTACGCAAGCACGGTGGTCTGGAACGGAAGGCCCGACGCCGGCGTGGCCGCCGATAACCTGGTCGAGTTCGTTGGAACGTTGCCGGATTTTTCGCTCGCGGATCTCAACGGCGAATTGCATTCGATCTCCGAATGGTCGGGACAACCCCTGATCATCAATTTCTGGGCGACGTGGTGCGCGCCATGCCGCAGGGAGATGCCTTTGCTGCAAACCTTGCACCAGGAGCGTCAGAACGACTCGCTGACCGTCATCGGTATCGCGATCGATCACCTCGATGACGTATCGGCATACATATCGGAGTCCGGCATCACCTACCAGATACTGGCCGGCCAGCAGGACGCCATGAAAGTCGGTGAACAATTCGGACCGGATTTCATTGCGCTGCCTTTCACGGTGTTCACGGCACCGGACGGACAGGTTCTGCTGCTCCATTCCGGAGAGATCCACGCCGACGAGCTCAGGGAAATCGTGGCCATCAGCGATCGGGTCGCACGGGGCCAGCTGACCGTCATCGAGGCCCGACGCGCCCTGTCCGATCGACCCGGTTAGCCGGCAGCAGTGCGGCAATTGTCGTGATTTTCCTTTAATTTGCTCCGAAAATGTTTAAACTTGCCGCCATCTACGCTAAACGGGTGTTTTTTCGATGGCCAAGTTACTGCTGCTCAACGGGCCCAATCTGAATCTACTGGGTACCCGTGAACCGGGGTTCTACGGCCGGACGACATTGCCGGAAATCGAGCGCGAGCTGACTGAATCGGCCCGCCAGCTCGGCCATGAACTCGGCACCTTCCAAAGCAACTCCGAAGCCGAACTCGTCGACCGCATTCAAAAGGCCGGCGAAGACACGGCCTTCATCATCTTCAATCCCGGGGCGTTTACGCACACGAGTCTGGCTCTGCGCGACGCCATCCTGGCTGTGGACATCCCGTTCATCGAAATTCACATCAGTAACGTTCACGCCCGTGAGGAGTTTCGACAGCATTCTTACTTCTCGGACGTTGCACTGGGCACCATCATCGGTTTGGGACCGCAGGGCTACGGGCTGGCTTTGCAGGCGGCGCATGGTTACCTGCGCGATCAAAATATCTCCGGGCGACAGACTTCAGGCTGAACGAGGGCCGTTAGATGGATATCCGAAAGGTAAAAAAATTAATCGAACTGCTCAAGGAATCGGGCATCGCCGAACTCGAAATCCAGGAAGGTGAAGAGGCCGTAACCATAAGGCGTTATCCTTCCGGACAACAGGTGCACTCTGCGTATGCGCCGGCGCCCACGATCGTGGCGCCCGCCGCCACACCGAATCCGGACTCGGCGACGCCGCAGTCAGAAGCGACGATACCCGAAATGCCCGATGGCACCAAGGTCGTCGCACCGATGGTCGGCACCTTCTACGAAGCGCCGTCGCCCAATGCGGAGCCGTTCGTCCGGATCGGCGATGAAGTTCAGGTCGGCGATACGCTTTGTGTTATTGAAGCGATGAAAATGATGAACCAGATAGAGGCCGATGCCGCCGGACGCATCTCCGCAATCCAGGTGAAAAACGGCGATCCGGTAGAGTTCGGCCAGGTCCTTTTCGTCATCACCTGATCAGCGGAGACGCATGCTCGACAAAATCGTCATTGCCAACCGAGGCGAGATTGCGCTCAGAATTCAGCGCGCCTGCCGCGAACTCGGTATCAAAACCGTCGCCGTACATTCGACAGCGGACAGCAGTCAGAAACACGTGCTGCTCGCCGATGAGACCGTATGTATCGGGCCGCCACCTTCGGTAGACAGTTATCTCAACATGCCGGCGATCATCAGCGCGACCGAAGTCACCGACGCCGTCGCCATTCATCCAGGCTATGGTTTTCTGTCCGAAAACGCGGACTTTGCCGAGCGAGTCAGTGACAGCGGCTTTATTTTTATCGGGCCGCCACAGGAAGTCATCCGCACCATGGGCAACAAAATCTCGGCGATCAAGGCCATGAAAGAAGCCGGGGTGCCATGCGTCCCGGGATCGGACGGCCCGCTCGGGGAAGATACCGAAGAGAATCTGCGACTCGCCAGGGAAATCGGCTATCCGATCATCATCAAGGCAGCAGCGGGCGGCGGCGGGCGTGGAATGCGGGTTGTCAATACCGAGGCGTCGCTGACCAATGCCGTCAGCGTGACGCGCGGTGAAGCGCTTGCCATATTCGGCGACGACACTGTTTACATGGAAAAATTTCTCGAGAATCCGCGGCACATCGAGATCCAGGTACTGGCCGATCACCACGGCAATGCCGTTCACCTTTTCGAAAGGGATTGCTCGATGCAGCGCCGGCATCAAAAAGTCCTCGAAGAGGCCCCGGCACCCGGCATTACGCCGGAGCAAAGAGCCGACCTCGGCGGGCGCTGTGTGCAAGCCTGCCTGAACCTCGGCTATCGCAATGCCGGCACTTTCGAATTTCTATACCAGGACGGGCAGTTCTACTTTATTGAGATGAATACACGGCTGCAGGTAGAGCACCCTGTGACGGAGATGATTACGGGCATCGACTTGGTCAAGGCTCAGTTGATGATCGCGGACGGTGAGCCCTTAAGTTTCAACCAGGACGATATCACGCTGCGCGGCCACGCCATCGAGTGCCGCATCAACGCCGAAGACCCAAAAACTTTCATGCCGTCGCCCGGAAAGGTCGAACTCTGGCATCCGCCCGGCGGCCCGGGCATTCGGGTAGACAGCCACCTTTACAGCGGATACGTGGTGCCACCCTATTATGACTCCATGATTGGCAAGGTCATCGCATACGGTGACACGCGAAACTCCGCGATCGCACGCATGAATATCGCACTGTCGGAAATGGTCATCGACGGCATCACCACCAATATTCCGCTCCATCTCGAAATTTGTCAGCACGCCGCATTCAAGGCCGGCGGCACTAACATTCATTATCTGGAAAAGCGCCTCGGCCTTTGAATAGCAAGCTACGCTGCACGCTTTCACACACATGAGTTGGTTGCGAGTCCAGATCGACCTCGGGAATATTCCGCCCGATCCGGTCGAACAGTCACTACGGGATCTCGGGGCGACCTCCATTCACCTCAGTGACGGCGGCAGCGAAGTCCCGGACTTCAGCGTAGATGAAAATCACCGGGGTAGAATCCCGGACTTCAGCGTAGATGAAAATCACCGGGGCGAACCGCTATGGGATCACATTCGACTTGACGCATTGCTCGGCGAAGAAACCGTGGAAACCAGCGTGTTACTGACGGTCGCCAGCGCTGTCGCACCGGCGCCGATGCCCACTGTCAGGTTTTTTATCGTCGAAGAACAGGACTGGGTCGCGCGTTGGACGGAGGCTTTACGGCCTGCGCGATTCGGCGAGCATCTGTGGATTTGCCCGCCCGAGATTCCGTGTCCAGACGACCGTGCGATCTGCGTCACGATGGAACCGGGCCTTGGGTTCGGCACGGGCAGTCATCCAACCACGGCCCTGTGCCTGGATTGGCTGGCGCGTCAACCCCTCCGCGAGAAAGCATTGCTGGATTTCGGTTGCGGATCCGGAATTCTCGCCATCGCGGGACTCGCACTCGGGGCCGGCAGCGTCACGGCCGTCGATAACGACCCACAGGCGCTAACCGCGACCGAGCGAAACGCGCGGTGTAATCATTGCGTCGAGCGATTGCGCATCGGGCCGGCGAATTTTCTCGATCCGGCCGAGACCTTCGAATTCATTGTCGCGAACATCCTGAGCCGCACACTTATTGACCTCGCACCAACGATCGTCGGCCGTGCCCGGTCTGGTGCGAGGATCGCGCTCAGCGGTATCCTCACATCCCAGGCGGAGCAGGTTTCCACAGCCTCCGCCCAGTGGGTCGATTTCGACCCGCTCGAGAACCGGCGGGAGTGGGCCATTCTTTACGGTACCGTGACTTAACATGTACACCCAATGTCCGGAATGCCAGACGCGTTTTCGCGTAACGGCAACGCAGCTCAGCGCCGCCAATGGTGAAGTCTGCTGCGGCACCTGCGAAACCGAGTTCAATGCGCTCGACTCACTGACGGACGAAGTCCCGGACATCAAATCAGATAACAATCACCGGGGCGAAGTCCCGGACATCAAATCAGATAACAATCACCGGGGCGAAGTCCCGGACTTTAATTCAGATGACCATCACCGGGGCGAATTCATCGAACCTGAACCGGATGACGAACTCGAAAGTCCAGAAGGTCCGGCCCGTGAACCCAAACGTTTGCCTCCCTGGCTTGGCGCCAAGCTGGAGCCGGACCTCAGCGAAGAAATCCCGGCGCCAGCGCCATCGCGTGAATCAACGATCGCCGCAGTCGTGCTCGCGATCGTGCTGGTCGTTCAGTTGCTGCATTACAATCGGGACTCGCTCGCCGCACATCCACAATACGGCGGCATCGTTCGCGGCTTCTATACCAGTCTTGGGCTGGCGCTTTATCCGGAATGGCGCCTGAGTTCTTTCGAGGTGCGCGGCACTGAAGCCGTCGCTAGGGGCGGCCCGACACCGGCGCTGAATATTCTTGCGAAAGTACTCGTCGTCAGCGCGCAACCTGTCGGCATGCCTCTGATCCGTATCGTGCTTCGCGACCGCTGGTCCGATCCGGTCGCGAGCGGCATTTTTCGGCCAGTCGAATACGTCCGCAATAACGCGAATCTGCCGAACACACTTCAGCCCGGGACGACCCTGCCGATAGATATCAGCGTGGCCGATCCCGGCGCCGAAGCGCGGGGCTACGTGGTCGACGTCTGCTTGCCCAGGCGCACGACTGGCTTGCAGTGCCAGCTAGCCAAAGATCCGTTTCGGTAGGCCCGGCCCGTGACGCCAAACCTGACGATCGGTCCATACCGCCTGCCTGGCGCCGTATTGCTGGCGCCTATGAGTGGCGTCAGCGACGCGCCGTTTCGCCAACTCTGCCTGGATCTGGGTGCCGGCCTCGCGGCCAGTGAAATGACCACCGCGGACTCGCGGCTTTGGAATACGAGAGAATCCAGAAGGCGACTTGATTTCACTGGCATAAGCGGAATCCGCGTTGTGCAGATCGCCGGCAGTGAACCGGGCGCAATGGCTGCCGCTGCACGGGCAGCCGTTGCCGAGGGGGCCCAGATCATCGACATCAATCTCGGCTGTCCGGCCAAGAAAGTCTGCAGGAAACTGGCCGGTTCCGCACTCCTGAAGGATGAAGATCGCGTCCGGGAAATTCTGACCGAGGTGGTCGACGCTGCACAAGTACCCGTGACGGTAAAAATGAGAACCGGCTGGAGCCCTGAACATCGCAACGGAGTCAGAATCGCGCGTCTGGCCGAGGCGGCCGGCATCATGGCACTGGCAGTCCATGGCCGGACCCGGGAATGCATGTATAAAGGTCACGCTGAATACGAAACCATTCGCGCCATAAAATCCGCTGTGAATATTCCTGTCTTTGCGAATGGCGATATCAAGACTCCGCAACAAGCTCTTGATGTGATGCGAATAACGCGCGCGGACGGCATCATGATCGGTCGTGGCGCGCAGGGCCAACCATGGCTCTTCGATCAGGTGTCAACCTTTCTTCGCAAAAAAATAATTGTGCCGGCGCCCTCTATCGCCACGCGACGTGATATTATTCTTTCCCACCTTGACACGATGTATCGCTTCTACGGTGAGCACACCGGGGTACGGGTGGCAAGAAAGCATCTGACTTGGTACTGCCAAAGACTTCAGGACGCCGAAGATTTTCGCAAACGAGTCGTTCTGAGTACGAGTTCTGCCGAACAGATGCAACTAACTAAAATATTTTTTGAGCGTCGCCTGGGGGCGGAAAAAAGGCGACGGTCAACATATCAGTTTCCGGAGTATCCCGTTTGTGGCGACGTCAAAACGAAACAATTCGTCTATCAGGAAATCAAAAGGCACGTCTAAAGAGCCGCTCACAAACGCAAGAAATCGGCCGTTAAGGGATCTAACGGAAGAAGCGCTGAACAAATATTTCAAGGACCTGAATGGCTGCGAGCCGGGCGATCTTTATGACCTGGTGCTCGGCGAGGTCGAAGCGCCGTTATTCAAGTCCGTCATGGACTACGCTGAGGGCAACCAGACCCAGGCGGCCAAGGTGCTCGGCATCAACCGGGCGACACTTAGGAAAAAACTCAAGCACTATTACCTGCTGGATTGAACTGCTCTGCAGCATGAAACAGGGCGTATCCCCTCCTCGCCCTCGCGGACGATTTCGATGACGTCATATAAGCGAGCCCTGATCAGCGTTTCCGATAAGTCCGGCGTTGAGAAATTCGCCCGATCACTGACCGACTCAGGTATCAAGATCCTGTCAACCGGCGGCACGGCCGCCGCCCTGCGCAATGCCGGCATCGACGTCATGGACGTCAGCGACGTGACCGGCTTTCCGGAAATCATGGATGGGCGTGTGAAAACGTTGCATCCCATGATTCATGGCGGACTACTTGGTCGCCGCGACGTCGATGCCACCACCATGACCGAACACGGCATCGAGCCGATCGACCTGCTAGTCGTTAACCTGTATCCGTTCGAGTCAACGGTCGCTCGCCCGGAATGCACGAGTGCAGAAGCGATCGAGAACATCGACATCGGCGGACCGGCGATGATCAGAGCCGCCGCGAAAAATCATCAATTTGTCGCCGTGGTCGTCGATCCGGCAGACTACGATGACATCGTGTCCGAACTGACATCCGGCGAGGTCTCTTTGTCGGAAGAGACGCGGACTCGCCTTGCAAAAAAGGCCTTCGGGCATACCGCAAGTTACGATGCCGCGATCTGGGATTATTTTGCGGATTTGGAAGAAACCCGCGAACTCGCAGGAAACTACCCGCTACCGCTGCGCAAGCAGAATGATCTTCGCTACGGCGAGAACCCCCATCAGCGCGCCGCACTCTACAGCCTGCCACCGGGAAACTCGCGCGGAACGCTGATCTCGGCGCGCCAGGTCCAAGGCAAGACACTTTCCTATAACAACCTCGCCGACGCCGATGCCGCGCTGGAGTGCGCGAAAGCCATGCCGCCCAATACCTGTGTCATCGTCAAACATGCCAACCCGTGCGGCGTCGGCTGTGGGGCGAACCCGCTCGAAGCCTACGAAAAGGCGTACGCAACCGACCCGACATCCGCGTTCGGAGGAATAATTGCGCTCAACGTCGCCGTGGACGCAGTTCTGGCTGAGACGATCATCGAACGCCAGTTCCTGGAGGTCATCCTCGCGCCCGAATTTTCGGCCGATGCGGTGGAGATATTTGCGCGTAAACCAAACATTCGGGTCTTGGAAACCGGCCCGCTGTCCCCGACCCCGGCTGGACTGCGAATCCAGCAGATTGAAGGGGGAATGCTAATTCAGGATAAAGATATTGCGGCGCTGGATCGATCGACGATCGAAACCGTCAGCAAGCGGCAACCCGATGCGCGTGAACTCGAAGACGCGATGCTGGCCTGGGAGGTGGCCCGGTTCGTCAAGTCCAACGCAATCGTCTATTGCAAGGACGGCACAACGGTCGGAATCGGCGCGGGTCAGATGAGCCGCGTGATGAGCGTCAGGATTGCGGCGATGAAGGCCGAAGAGGCCGGACTCAATATCAAGGGCGCCGTGATGGCGTCAGACGCTTTTTTCCCGTTTCGCGACGGCATCGACATCGCCGCTGAATACGGCATCGGCGTTGTCATTCAACCCGGCGGGTCGGTTCAGGACGAGGAAGTGATTCAGGCGGCCGACGAACACGATATGGCAATGCTGTTTACCGGCATGCGCCATTTTCGCCATTGACGGACAGGCCAGCGATGAAAATATGAAGGCCTTGGTCATTGGCGGCGGCGGCCGCGAACATGCGCTCGCTTGGAAACTCGCACAGTCTCCACGGATCAGCACCGTGCTCGTCGCGCCAGGGAACGCGGGCACAGCCGTAGAACCGAAGATCGTCAACGTAGCCCTGAACGCGGATGATATCGACGGGCTCATCAAATTGGCCCTGACGGAAAATGTGCGGTTAACGGTGGTCGGTCCCGAGGCACCTCTCGTCGCCGGAATCGTCGACCGTTTCGAGGCGGCTGGGTTGCGCTGCTTCGGTGCACATCGCGAAGCCGCCCGGCTCGAAGGATCCAAGGCATACAGCAAGGATTTCATGGCCCGACATAACATTCCGACTGCGGGCTACGCGGCTTTCAGCGAACTCGGTCCCGCGCTTGATTACATTCGGGAACAGGGCGCACCCATTGTCGTCAAAGCGGACGGTCTGGCCGCCGGTAAAGGTGTCATCGTTGCGCAAACGGTTGCCGAAGCCGAAGCCGCCGTGCGCGGCATGTTGACCGAGGGCGCGTTCGGCGCAGCCGGAGAGCATGTCGTGATCGAGGAATGTCTGGATGGAGAAGAGGCGAGCTTCATTGCCATGGTCGATGGCCGGTCCATTCTGCCGCTCGCAACTTCGCAGGATCACAAGGCGCGCGACAATGGAGATTCCGGACCCAACACAGGTGGTATGGGGGCTTATTCGCCAGCTCCCGTCATAACGTCCGCCATCTCGCAGCGCATCCTGGACGAGATCATGCAACCGACGGTCGACGGCATGCGGAAAGATGGCTGTCCATACATCGGGTTCCTGTATGCCGGCATCATGATTTCGCCCGACGGCGCGCCCAAGGTATTGGAGTTCAACTGCCGCTTCGGCGATCCTGAAACTCAGCCGATCCTGTTTCGCCTGCGTTCCGACCTGGTGACGCTAATCGATGCAGCGCTCGACCGGAACCTGGGTAGCCAGAAAATCGAGTGGGATTCTCGCATTTCCCTTGGCGTTGTCATGGCCGCGGGCGGTTATCCAGGAAACTACCGCACGGGCGACCGCATCGATGGACTACCCGCGAATTCGCCCGAACATCTCAAGGTATTTCACGCGGGTACGACACAGGACAACGGCAATATTGTGACGAGCGGCGGAAGGGTCCTCTGCGCCGTCGCCCTCGGTCACACGGCAGCCGAGGCGCAAGCCGAAGCCTATGAACTCGTCAGTCAGATCAGTTGGCGCGACGCCTACTACCGGACCGATATCGGCTACCGCGCGGTAGCCCGAGAACGGTGAAGGAATTGGGGTCAGATCCCACTGTCAGGAATCATCGACGTATAGAAACATTCAGAAGATGGGGGCTGACCCCATTTCTCTACCGCTTCATTGCCTCGAAGAATTCGGCGTTGGTCTTCGTGTCCTGCAGCTTGCTCAGCAGGAATTCAATCGCGGCAAGTTCGTCCATAGGGTGCAAAACCTTGCGCAAAATCCACATCTTCTGCAGCTCTTCCGGATCCATGATCCGTTCCTCGCGGCGCGTGCCGGAGCGGTTGATATTGATCGCGGGGTATACGCGCTTCTCGGAAATCCTCCGGTCCAGGTGCATTTCCATGTTACCGGTACCCTTGAACTCCTCGTAAATCACATCGTCCATCTTGGAGCCTGTGTCGACCAGCGCCGTCGCTAGAATCGTCAGGCTGCCGCCTTCCTCTATATTGCGCGCCGCGCCGAAGAACCGTTTCGGGCGATGCAATGCATTGGCATCGACGCCGCCCGTCAGGACTTTGCCTGATGAAGGCACGACCGTGTTATACGCTCGCGCGAGGCGCGTAATGGAGTCGAGCAGGATAACCACGTCCATTTTATGCTCGGCAAGTCGCTTCGCCTTTGCAATCACCATTTCCGCTACCTGCACGTGACGGCTGGCCGGTTCGTCAAAGGTGCTCGACACGACCTCGCCACGTACGGTGCGCCGCATTTCGGTGACTTCCTCGGGACGCTCATCGATCAGCAGCACGATGAGATAAACCTCCGGATGATTGGCCGCGATCGACAGTGCGATATTCTGCAGCACGAGCGTTTTGCCGGCCTTGGGCGGCGATACGATCAGACCGCGCTGCCCTTTTCCGATCGGTGCAGCCATATCGATTATGCGCGCCGTCAGATCTTCCTTACTTCCGTTGCCTTGTTCGAGAATCATGCGTTCGGTCGGGAACAATGGTGTCAGGTTCTCGAACAACACCTTGCCCCGCGCGTTTTCGGGGGCATCCAAATTTATTTCGGATACCTTGAGCAACGCGAAATAACGCTCGCTTTCTTTCGGCGGGCGAATCAGGCCCGAAACCGTATCACCTGTGCGCAGATTAAATCGGCGAATCTGACTCGGTGACACATAAATATCGTCGGGTCCGGCGAGATATGATTCGTCGGGCGAACGCAGGAAACCGAATCCGTCCTGCAGGATCTCGAGCACACCCTCTCCGTAAATGTCCTTGTCGAGCTTGCCGTGCTCCTGCAGGATCGCAAAAATGATGTCCTGCTTACGGGAGCGGCTGATATTCTCAACGCCCATAGACTCCGCGAGCTCGACAAGCTCGGCAACCGGCTGATTCTTCAGCTCTTGCAGGCTAAGAAGATTATCGCCCTTTTCGAGCTCGGTCTTCGGAATTATCTCGTCGGAGGTAAAGGCCGAGGTATCCTCGGGCACTGGTCTATGTCGACGTGACTGCTTATTCGGCGAGTGTTCGCCCTTGCCGCGGCCCGATGTTTTGGAGCGACTGCGTGCTGAATTACCCAAGTATCCCCTCACAATTTTTCATCCAATATCCTTACCAGTTGTTCTTTCGACAACATTCCAACGTGCTGCGCTTCCACAACACCCCCTTTGAAAAGCATCAGAGTCGGTATACTCCGCACTCCGTATTGCATCGCGATCGCCTGACTCTCTTCAACATCGAGCTTCACAATCTGCAGGCGGCCCTTATATTCATCGGCGATTTGATCCAGAATAGGCGCGATCATTTTGCAGGGTCCGCACCACTCCGCCCAGAAATCAATCAGCACTGGCTGCTCTGACTGCAGAACCTCAGATTCGAAATTATCATTTGTAATATTCACAATACTCATTGTTGGTTTACGCAGAACAGATGTTTCAAAAATCAGGTTTATGTTTCGAACCGCTATCCGCAGTCTTGTTGACAACTTCGGGGATCGAGACCGCGCCGGATCCCTATGCCGCCGGCAGCCGGATATGGCTCAGTCCGGAAGCGCTCTGGAAGCTTCCTTCGATAAAAAAACAGGTTGCTGGTTACGATCTTGGCGGGTAGGGTAAATCCCGCAACGACTTTGAACCAATTTGAACCTCTCCAGCCGCATTTTGCAAGTACCTGGCAGACCTTTTTGCACGAAATCCATCACCAATGACTGAGGAACCTCGCATTCTTTTCACCGACCTCGGACTGCCCGCCGAGCTGCTGGAAGGTGTAAAAGCGGCGGGCTTCGAGGCCTGTACGCCGATTCAGGCGCAGACGCTTCCGTATGCGTTGCAAGGAAAAGACATTGCCGGGCAGGCGCAAACGGGCACCGGCAAGACCGCGGCATTCCTGTTGGCAGCATTCAATCAGCTGCTCCGCAACCCGCCAAAACAACGAAGCGAACAACCGGCCCCCCGAGCGGTGGTGATCGCGCCGACGCGTGAGCTCGCGATTCAAATTCACGCCGACGCGTTGATTCTTGGCCAAGCGACCGACTTCAAGATGGAGGTGGTGTTCGGCGGTGCCGACTACGACAAGCAGCGGCAAGCACTCGAGCAGGGCGTCGATGTTCTCGTCGGCACGCCGGGGCGCCTGATCGACTACTTCAAACAAAAAGTCTTTACCCTGAGCAAAGTCGAAGTCATCGTCCTCGATGAAGCGGACCGGATGTTCGACCTCGGGTTCATCGCGGATATCCGCTATGTCATGCGCAGGCTGCCGCCGGCCGAAAAACGCCTGAACCTCATGTTCTCTGCCACGCTAAACCAGCGCGTCCTCGAACTCGCCTACGAACACATGAACGAACCAAAAGCCGTGCGCATCGAGCCCGATAAGGTCACCGTCGACACGGTGACTCAAACCGTCTATTTCCCGGGCAACCATGAGAAGGCGCCGCTGCTGATCTGGCTGTTACGCAATATGAACGCAGTCCGCACAATGGTGTTCGTTAATACGAAACGTGAGGCGGACTATCTCGCTCGCCTCATGCAACACAACGGACTGGAAGCCCGAGCCACTTCCAGCGATGTACCCCAAAAGCAGCGCATGCGCATGCTCAAGGATTTTCAGTCCGGCGCCTTGCCCGTGCTCGTGGCAACGGACGTGGCTTCCCGGGGGCTGCACGTTCCCGGCGTCAGCCACGTCATCAATTACGATCTTCCGCAAGATCCGGAAGACTATGTGCACCGGATAGGTCGCACCGCCCGGGCGGGTGCCTCCGGCGACGCGATCAGTTTTGCTTGCGAAACTTATGCGTTCACTTTGCCGGAAATCGAAGCTTTTATCGGCCATCGGATTCCGACCGGATCGTTCGATGCACGGGAACTGCCGGAAGTCTCCAAACCCCCGCACCGGCCCCGCCCGCATTCTGGCCCGCGCCGAAAGGGCGGCGGATCGAATCGATCTTCCGGTGATGGCACCAGGAGAAAACCCGGCCGACGCCGACGCTAATCCCCCCGCCGTGCCGGTGTTAACTTATTGACTTATTCAGTCAATAAGTTAACACCGGCAGCAAGCTAATCGCTTAGATCAGCTCGACCACGCCGTCGATGCCATGGTGCGCTCCCGACCGGCCGGCCGGCAAGCGCGAATCGGGGCGGGTTATCGCGAAGATGTCGCGAATACCGAAAGCGGCCGCTGCATCGAGGACGGGCAAACTGTCGTCAACGAACACCGTGGTTGCAGGATCGAACGCGAGCCTGGATTGCAACAGCGGCCAGAACTCCACCTGTTCCTTTGCAAACCCGAACTCGTGAGACGAGATGAAGGCGTCAAAATACTGTGTCAGTCCGGCGACACCCTTTTTGACTCGGAGCGTATGCGCATGTGCGTTGGTCACGAGAATCACCCGCTTACCTCGCCCGGCCAGCGCGACGAGAAACTCGCGGGCACCCGGCAAAAATCGCACACGCTGACTGCTGGCGTTCTTCAATTTCCGGAGATCGAGACCGAGTTCCGCGGTCCAGTAATCAAGGCAATACCATTCCAAGCTTCCGCGTTTGCCGGCATATTGTTCGAAAAGCCGGATTTTTACCTGTTCATGATCGAGTTGCCGGGAACGGGCCAAGCACCTGGGCACGAGTTCGCGCCAGAAATAGTGGTCGAAGGCGAGATCAAGGACCGTGCCGTCCATGTCCAGGAGGACGGTGTCATACCGCCGCCAGTCAAGCATCGTCTCTTCCGCCCCGGTTATTAAAAGGGGCTGACATTGTCCTATACTGCGTCGCTCGATAAATAACTTCTTTTCGCGCTTTGCATAATGCCCTCAGATTTATCCAAACTCGTCGATTCGGTCCGCTCGATCAGCCGTCAGGCAGGTCAAGAAATACTCAAAATATACGACTCCGATTTCGACGTCGAAACCAAGGCGGATAATTCTCCACTGACGGCTGCGGACCGTGCCGCCCATGAATTGATCGTCGCATCACTCAAAAAACTGACGCCCAAAATTCCAATCTGGTCGGAGGAATCGGCTTCGATACCATACACAGAGCGCGCTGACTGGTCCGAGTTCTGGCTCGTCGATCCGCTCGACGGCACCAAGGAATTCATTAAGCGCAACGGCGAGTTCACCGTTAACATCGCCTTGATCAGCGGCAACGAACCCGTGCTCGGCGTGGTCCATGTCCCGGTGACCGGTCGCTGTTATTTCGGTTATCAGGGCGGCGGGGCATTCCTATCGGACGGCGACGGCGCGTCACAGCCTATCGCCGTATCCGAGCAGATGCAGACGCCGATCCGGGTCGTGGGCAGCCGCTCCCATGCGAGCCCTTCGCTGCAAACATATTTAGACATAATCGGGCCGCACGTCATGGTGCCGATGGGCAGTTCACTGAAATTATGCCTCGTCGCGGCAGGCGAAGCGGATCTTTACCCACGACTGGGATTGACCTCTGAATGGGATACGGCGGCCGCCCAGGCCGTGGTCGAGTGTGCAGGCGGTAAGGTCGTGGATGTCCAGGGCCGGCGAATTCTCTACAACACCAAGGAAGCCGTGCTGAATCCGTTTTTTCTGGTTTTCGGAGATGATTCAGGGCCCTGGGTAGAGGCGGCTCTAAGCCTTTGATTCCGGGCATTTGATCATGCCCCGGCCGCCCGGAAACTGCTGACTCAAACCCCGCGTTACTGTTACAATAAAAATGTTCGTAACCCGGGTAGGGTCAATTTTTCGGTGGCACGGACGGGTTTGGGCGCCAGACCAAAACCATGCTTCCGCGCGGTGTCATCTGGTGTCCCAAATGTTTTAGTTTTTCACGGGGCTGCCGCCACGCCATTTGAATTTGCAATTCGAGGGTTTGCACCACGATACAAATGGACAATGTAATTATCCACGACTTTTCCAACCGCACCGTGCTCAAACAGCTGCGATTGGCGCATCGGGATCTCGATGTTGCCATAACCGAACTTTCCCTTATTCCGCATGTCGATCAACTTCGCATTCGGCGCTTGAAAAAACAAAAACTGCGTCTGAAGGACAGGATTGCGAAAATGGAAAGTGGGCTGATACCCGACCTTAATGCCTGAGTAGAGCAAGCCAGGCGCTGGGTGCAGTAGAGAGTAAAGACTAAAGAGGCCCGCCTCTTTCCGTATACAGTGATGCGCATGGTTTTAGCGCGTCAGCACGCTGATCGTGTCAGCAATTCTTACACTGTCCGTTAGAACACAAGATCTTGTTCTGTAAGACTTTTCACTTCTACTTGTGACGGTCGTCACAATATTCTCGCGACTTGATATCACCCCGATTTACATTTCACGATTTTTTCCAACTTGGCCGGTTCGAGCGCCAAGCGGAACATCCGTTTTATCGCCGTTTTTTAGCAACCTCAGTCCCATGCACGTTACATTTTTTCTGTCAGGCGTTATCTTCACCGCATGTCTGATGCACCGGTGCTCGATACGGCTGAACGACTGGCCGTCTTCCTGGATTTCGACGGCACGCTCGTTAACCTCGCTGAGCGGCCCGAACTTGTAGACGTACCAAAAAATCTGCTCACGACCATCCAGGCGGTTCACGATCGGCTCGACGGTGCGCTGGCGCTAATATCGGGGCGCTCCGTCAGGGATCTCGACGGCCTGCTCGCACCCCTGCAATTGCCGCTCGCGGGTGTCCACGGAATCGAGCACCGCGACGGATCCGGGGAATTGAAAACGAGCCCGATCGCGACTATTCCTGAGACGGTGCGACAATGCCTCGAGAATCTCGCAGCGACCGACCCGGCCCTGATCCTGGAAGACAAGGGCAATAGCCTCGCATTGCACTATCGACAATCGCCGGACCAGGAAATCCGGATTCGGGCCGAATTACAGAATATTTTTTCTGATCTCGGCCAAGACTTCATCCTGCAGGATGGCAAAATGGTGCTTGAGGTGCGGCCGTCGGGCGCCACGAAGGGAACCGCGGTCCGGAGATTCATGAGCGATGCGCCTTTCAAAGGACGATGTCCCATCTTCATCGGTGACGACATCACCGACGAAGACGCGTTTCAAGTCGTCAATGAAATGGGCGGATACTCGGTCAAAGTGGGGCCGCAAAATTCGACATCGGCTGCCCATTATCGGTTACGGGACGTGGCCGCCGTACGCGACTGGCTGAATCCGCTCGCAGAATCAGTATGAGTCGCCCGGCGATTTCGACGTAAGGAGCAACGCTTGTCATCCCTTAATCTCGCCGTAATCGGAAACTGCCAGATCAGTTCGCTGATCGACAACCGCGGGCGCATGGTGTGGTCATGCATGCCCCAATTCGATAGCGATCCGGCCTTCTGCAGTCTGTTGATGTGCGATGACCCGCCGGCGAGTCAGGGCATTTACGAAATCGAGCTCGTCGATTTCGAGCGCGCGGAACAAACGTATATCCGCAATACGCCTATTGTGCAAACAACGCTCTACGACAAGAACGGCAATGCCGTGTGCATCACGGATTTTGCACCGCGGTTCCAGCTGTTCGGCCGGGTCTATCATCCAATCATGCAAATTCGGACGTTAAAGCCCGTGCAGGGATGGCCACGGATCAGGGTGCTCATGCGTCCCGTCGGTGATTACGGCGCCCAGCAGCCCAACATCACGCGCGGCAGCAATCACATTCGCTACCAGCTACCCGAATTGACCATCCGGTTGACGACGAACGTATCGTTGAGCGCGATCACGGAAGAAAATGCGTTCACGCTGACCGAAACCAAGCATCTGATTATTGGTTCGGACGAGAGCATTCCCGATTCGGTCGCGAAGATCGCGCGCGAGCACCTATATGAGACCAAGCGTTACTGGGAGAACTGGGTACGCGGCCTCGCCATACCCTACGAGTGGCAGGAAGCCGTCATCAGGGCCGCGATTACGCTGAAACTGTGCACTTTCGAGGACACGGGCGCAGTCGTCGCTGCGATGACGACGTCGATTCCCGAGGCGCCGAACAGCGGCCGCAACTGGGACTATCGATACTGCTGGTTGCGTGACAGCTACTTCGTGATCCAGGGAATGAACAGTCTGGGCGCAACAAAAACGATGAGCGAATACCTCTCGTATATATTTAATGTCGCTTTCAAAACCAGCGATGGGCTGCATCCCGTCTACGGCATCACGGGCCGCACGGACCTTTCGGAAAGAACGGTCGACAGCTTGCCCGGCTACCGCGGCATGGGACCCGTGCGCGTCGGCAACCAGGCTTATATGCAGACACAAAACGACGTCTATGGCGCAATCGTCATGGCGGCGACTCAATACTTTTTCGACAGCCGTGTCCCCAGACCCGGAACCATTGAAAATTTTCAGAATCTCGAAATGCTCGGCGAACAGGCCGCCAAGCTTTATGACCAGCCGGACTCGGGCATCTGGGAGTACCGCGGCCGGAAACAAATACATACGTTTTCGAGTGTCATGTGCTGGGGCGCCTGCGATCACCTCGCCAAGATCGCGACGAAGCTCGGCGTGCAGGACCGCGCGAAGTACTGGCAACGCACGGCCGACAAGATTCACGCAGATATCTGCAAGAAAGCATGGGATAAAAACAAGCAAGCGTTTACCGAGAGTTTCGGCCGGCCTGAACTCGACGCAAGCCTTTTGCTGCTGAACCATCTCGGATTCCTGGCGGCTGACGATCCGCGTTTCCTGAGTACGATTACGGCTATAGAAACCGAACTTCGCCGTGGTGATCACATGATGCGCTATGGCGCCGTCGACGATTTCGGTGAGCCGGAGAACGCGTTCAACATCTGTACCTTCTGGTACATCGACGCACTGGCAGCGACGGGCCGGACGCAGGAAGCCAGGAAGTTGTTCGAGAAGATGCTCAAGTGCCGCAATGCTCTCGGCCTGCTTTCTGAGGATCTGGATACCAAGACCGGCGAACTCTGGGGTAACTTCCCGCAAACCTATAGCATGGTCGGCATCATTAACGCGGCGCGGCGGCTGAGTTGTTCCTGGGAAGAGGCGTTATGACGAGATTGGTTGCGGTGTCCAACCGGGTCGCACGGCCGAGCAGAGACTCCAAATCAGCCGGCGGTCTCGCGGTCGGCGTTCTTTCGGCGCTCAAAGAATACGGCGGCGTATGGTTCGGCTGGAACGGCAAGACGACGCAGGACGAACCCGGCGATCCGAAATTCGAGCAAGACGACAATATCACGTACGCGACGATCGATTTGAATCAGCACTCGTATGAACTTTATTACAACGGCTTCAGCAATGCCTCACTCTGGCCGGTCTTCCATTACCTGATCGACTTTTTTCATTACGACCGTCGTGAGTATGATGAATACCGGCGCGTAAACGCCTTATTCGCGCACAAGCTGCTGCCCATTTTGCAGCCCGATGATGTGATCTGGGTTCACGATTACCATCTCATCCCGCTCGCGTCCGAATTGCAGCGGGCCGGCGTGAAACAACCCATCGGCTTTTTCCTGCACGTGCCGTTTCCCGACATCGATATGCTCCGCGTTCTTCCCGTCTATCAGCAACTGATTCGCAACCTGTGTGCCTATGACGTGATCGGCTTTCAGACTGAACGGGATCTACGCGCATTCAACGAGGCTGTAGGCCAGCAAGAGATCGGCGGAATCGAAAACGCCGATCGGCGCAAGAGCAATCCCGAGCGCATCACCCAGGTCGACGTGTTCCCTATCGGCATCGAAGTCGACGGCTGCCGCCAGCTGGCGCTCCAAGCCATCGAGACCGACAACGTCAAGCGCATGGTGAACCACCTTCACGAACGCGCGCTAATTATCGGTGTCGACCGGCTGGACTACAGCAAGGGACTCGAGGAACGTTTCGCTGCAATCGAGCGGCTGCTCGATGATTACCCTGCTCACCGGAACCAGATTTCCTATATCCAGATTGCACCGACGACGCGCTCAGGCGTGCGCGCCTATGCGGAGATTCGCAACAAGCTCGAACAGACGACGGGCCGCATCAACAGTAAGTTCGCGGACATCGACTGGGTACCAATTCGTTATTTGAACCGCGCATTCGACCGACCGACGCTCATGGGCTTTTTCAATCAGGCGGCCGTGGGCCTTGTTACGCCGATCCGGGACGGAATGAATCTCGTTGCAAAGGAGTTCGTCGCCTCTCAGCATCCCGACGACCCCGGCGTGCTCGTGCTGTCGACGATGGCCGGCGCGGCGAGCGAACTCTCGGATGCCGTCCTGATCAACCCCTATGACATTGACGGTGTTGCGGACAGCATACACAAAGCACTGAGTATGCCCCTCGGCGAGCGTCGCGAACGCCACCAAAGTATGATCGAAGTCCTCAGGAAGAATGATATTACGGCTTGGAGAACACGTTTCGTCGACGCTCTGTTGAAAACCAAAAAGCGCATCCGGCCCGTTTCATGAATTATCTGCTCGCCGACATCGGCGGAACTAATACACGCTGTGCAATTGCGCGCGATAGCGGTGCCCCGGAAAAAATTCTGACGTTCGAAAACGTCGATTTCGCGGATCCCGCCGCACTACTGCGGCGGTACCTCGATTCGCTCGCTCCTGAAGATCATCCCGAACGCGGCGCTCTGGCCGTGGCCGGTCCGGTTCGCGACGACGCCGTACACCTGCTTAATATCGATTGGCATATCGCCGTGCCCGCATTGGGGGATACCCTGGGCCTCGATCATGTCACGCTCCTGAATGATTTCGAGGCACTCGCAATGGCGCTGCCCGGGTTAGACGACGATGAATTGCGACAGGTCGGCAACGGAACGCGCCGGGACGACCGGACGAAAGTCGTTATCGGACCCGGCACCGGCCTCGGCGTCGCGGGGCTCGTTCCGGTCGAATCCGGATGGCGTGCGATCGGCGGTGAAGGCGGACACGTCACGCTGCCGGCGGCCGATGACGAGGAAGCAAACATCGTCGCAAAAATACGCGCCGAGTTTGGCCATTGCTCGGCCGAGCGCCTGATCTCTGGCCCGGGATTGACGTTGTTGCACGCGGCGATTCACGATGACAGGTCGGTCGGCCGGGAACTCGATGCGGCCGAGATCGGGACACGTGCGACGAATGGGGATCCGGACGCCAATCGAACCCTGGAAATCTTTTTCCGTATACTCGGAACGGTCGCTGCGAATCTGGCACTGACACTCGGCGCGTTCGGGGGCGTCTATATCGGTGGGGGAATGATCCCGCGATATGCCGACAAATTTGTTGCTTCCGGATTTCGCAAGCGGTTCGAAGCCAAAGGCCGCTATGGCGACTACCTCGAGAACATCCCGACGTATCTGATCGTCGCGCAGCAGCCAACTCTCAAGGGCCTCGCCGCGCACGCGCGTAACCTTCAGGGCCTGTCGATCACGCGCTGAATTTTACTCGGAACCGTCGATTTCCCGGTCCAGCTGCTCCAGCCTGTTCGCGGACAATTTGTCGACGCTCTCTGCCCTGTCCAACGATTCGATCAATGGGTCGAAGACAGTGTCTCTCTTGACGGCATTTCCCTCCCCCTCCTTGCTCCCGGTGTATTCAGCTTCACCACAAGCAGCGACGGACAACAATAATGCCAACAGAAAAATTTTCATGCTTCACCTCCCTGGTCCATTTCATCGAGAAAGCCAGCAAACAACTGGTTGATCACGGCAATATTGGCAGTCAGGCGATGATCGCCATCGACGAGCATGAGCCGGGCACCTGTCTCCGAACCGTAACGAACACTCCCTTGCCACGGCACGACGTCATCCTTCCAACCGTGCACGATGAATGTCGGGCAAGTCGGATGTTCCGGCATCACGTCCTCATAACCCGGCACGTAAAACGCCGGCGCCAACAGAAACAGGCCACGCGCACCGATCTTCGACGCGGCGGCGTTTGCGACAAAACTCCCCATGCTGCTGCCGACCAGAACGACGGGCCCGTCCTGCTGCCCGCACCAAGCAATCAATTTGTCAGCCCGCTCCCACGGATCAGTGATTCCCCGATAATCCAGGGATTCGACTGACCACCCGGCGAAACGTGCGACGTCGGCCATCGCGCGAATCTTCTCGCCCCATGGCCCGCTTTCCTGACCGTGCGAAAAACACACTTTATTCACTGTCATCCTCGGTGATGTCGAGGGCCGCCGGTCCCCAGATCAACGCGTCGAGATCCGGCCGCCAGCGATAACGGGACATGTCGACATGGTCTCCGGAAATTTGCACGGACTCTTCCCTGAGCCGCCGAATCTGCTCGTCGTGAGACGTATGGCCCTTCGGTATCGAGATCCGCCCGCGGGCTGACAGAACCCGGTGCCATGGCAAATTGATGTCGGCCGGCGCAGCGCGCAGCGCGCGACTAACGAATCGTGCGCCGCGAGCGTGGCCGGCAAGCTCAGCGACCTGCCCATAACTCGCAACCCGGCCAGCGGGAATCGCGGCGACCGTATTCCAGATCCGTCGATAATAACCCTTCCGGTTTGAGTTCACTGTCCCACTCGACGTGATCGCGTAACAGATCGCCATGCTACATTAGCCTGTGAGATGAATAAACGAGGGTGGCAGTTCTGGATTGACCGCGGAGGAACGTTTACCGACGTCATTGGCGAGGCACCCGACGGTGCGCTCCACGTGCGCAAATTGTTATCTGAAAATCCGCAACGCTACGCTGACGCCGCGGTAGCCGGTATCAAGAGAATTCTCGACGCCGAGGATGACCGGTCTGGAACCATCGACGCCATCAAAATGGGCACAACGGTGGCCACCAACGCGCTGCTCGAGCGCGGCGGCGAACCTACCGTTCTATTAATCACCAAAGGCTTCGGCGACGCGCTTGCGATCGGTTATCAGAATCGCCCCGAAATTTTTGCGCAGGAAATTGTGCTACCGAAACGTTTGCATGGGGTAGTTGTGGAAGTCGCGGAGCGGGTCGATGCACAAGGTGAAATCCTGCAGGTCATCGAAACGGAGGCACTCGAAGCTGCGCTGCGTGATCTGCGCGCGGAAGGCTACCGCGCCTGCGCGATTTGCTTTATGCATGCTTACCGCTTCGCCGAGCATGAACGAATCGCAGGCGATCTCGCACGCCACGCGGGCTTCGAGCAAGTTTCCATGTCGCACGAAGTCAGTCCGCTGCGGAAGTTGATCGGGCGCGGCGATACGACCGTCGCGGACGCCTACCTCTCACCGGTCCTCGCGCGGCACATCCAGGGGCTACGAAGCGGCCTCGCCGAACAAAAGCTTGCGCCCACGCAACTCATGTTCATGCAGAGCAACGGGGGCCTCGTCGGGGGGCGGTACTTTCGCGGCAAGGACAGCATCCTCTCGGGACCGGCTGGTGGTGTCGTCGGCATGGTCGGCGCCTCGCGTGAAGTGGGTGGCGACCAGTTGATCGGGTTCGACATGGGCGGCACATCGACCGACGTCTCGCTATATGCCGGCGAATTCGAATTCGTTAACCACACTGAAATCGCTGGAGTGCGCATCCGAGCACCGATGATTCGCGTCCATACGATAGCAGCCGGAGGTGGCTCGATCCTGAAATTCGAATCCGGCCGTTTTCAGGTCGGCCCGGAATCCGCGGGTGCCTATCCCGGGCCGGCCAGCTATCGCAACGACGGCCCGCTCACTATTACGGACGCAAATATTATGCTCGGCAAAATTCAACCGCGCTTTTTCGCTTCCGTATTCGGTGCGCGCGGCGACGAGGCGCTCGACAGCGACGAAGTCGCGCGTCGATTCGCGGCCTTGGCGAAAAAAATAAGCCAGGAGACAAGACGAAAGATGCGTCCGGAAGACGTGGCCGAAGGGTTTATTCACGTCGCAGTCGATAATATGGCCAACGCGATCAAGCGCGTCTCGATTCAGCGCGGTCATGATCCACGCGAGTTCACGCTGTGCTGTTTCGGCGGCGCCGGTGGGCAGCACGCCTGCCGCGTCGCGGATCAACTCGGTATCGAAACCATATTGATTCACCCATTGGCCGGCGTGCTGTCCGCGTACGGCATGGGCGTCGCACCGCTCAGGGCTTATCGACAACACGCCGTCGGCAAACCCCTGACTGCATCCGTACTCGAAGCACTGCGCAAAACCGAGGAGGAACTCGGGCAACAATGCACGAAGGCCTTGTATCGACAGGGTGTTGCGCCGGAAGCCTGCCGCCTGCGATCTATTTTCGAAATCAAAGTGGCCGGGTCGGATACAACGCTGCCCGTTGACCGGGACGAACTGCCCGCAATGCACGCTGCATTTCGTGAAGCCCATGCGAACCGGTTCGGCTTCAACCTCGACGATGACGAACTGTATATCGAATCGTTTCGTATCGAAGTCGTCGGACAAGAGACCCCCGCGGATTACGGCAATTTCGGCGGCGCGACGGTTCGGGCCGATCCACCGCGCGCCGCCGGCCGAGGGCGATTGTTCTATCGCGGCGAGTGGCGCGAAATGCCGGCCTATGTGCGAGACGCGCTGGCCACGGGATTCCGAATCGCGGGACCAGCACTCGTCGTAGACGCTACGTCGACGACCGTCGTAGAACCCGGTTGGCAAATGGAAGTCGACAAATCCGGGCACCTCGTCCTGACGCGGGCGGACGCGGATGAGCGCGGTGACGTTGACCGCAATTTGTGGATTGCGGGGTCAACTTCGGGCTCGTCGGCAGGCCCGAACCCGGTACTCATGGAGGTGTTCAACAGCCATTTCATGAATATCGCCGAACAAATGGGCAGCGTGCTCGAAAACACGGCCCATTCGGTCAATATCAAGGAACGGCTGGATTTCTCGTGCGCTTTGTTCGACCGGTCCGGGAATCTCATCGCCAATGCGCCGCATATCCCGGTACACCTGGGCGCCATGGGCGACAGCGTTCGCGCCGTACTGGCCGATAACGCCGCGACGATCAAGCCGGGCGACGTCTACATGCTGAACTCACCTTATAACGGCGGCTCACATCTTCCCGATGTAACCGTCATCACGCCCATCTTCGAGTATGAGGGCAATGATGAGAATCAAAACATTTTGTTTGTCGTCGCCTGTCGCGCACATCATGCCGATATCGGCGGGATCACGCCGGGTTCCATGCCGCCCGGCAGTCGGTCAATCGAAGAAGAAGGCGTTCTGTTCGATAACTTTCAACTCGTCACCGAAAACCGGTTTCGAGAACAAGCGCTCAGGCGTTGCCTCGCCGAGGGTCCCTTTCCCGCGCGCAGCCCGGACCAGAACATCGCCGACCTGCGTGCACAAGTTGCAGCAAATGCACATGGCCAGCGCGCACTCGGCGAAATGACGGCACACTTCGGGCTCGACACCGTGCTGGCCTATATGGATTACATACAGGCAAACGCCGAAGAGTCCATTCGATCGGTTATCGACGAACTCGACGACGGTGAGTTCCTCGCGGAAATGGATGGAGGTGAACAGGTCCACGTCAGAATAACCGTCGACCATCGACGCCGCGAAGCGCTGATCGACTTCACGGGCACATCCTCCCAAAGTGCCGCCAACCTCAATGCGCCGATCTCGGTCACCCGGGCCGCGGTGCTCTATGTGTTCCGCTCGCTTATCAGGAAAAACATTCCCCTAAACGCCGGCTGCCTGAAACCGCTGCGCCTGTTGGTGCCGGAGAACTGCCTGCTGAACCCCCGACCGCCGGCTGCTGTCGTCGCCGGCAACGTCGAAACCTCGCAATGTGTGACGAACGCCTTATACGGCGCATTAAAAGTCCAGGCCAGTTCACAAAGCACGATGAACAACCTGACGTTTGGCGATGACCGTTATCAATATTACGAGACCATTTGCGGCGGATCGGGCGCCGGGAAAACGTTCGACGGAACCGACGCCGTACACACGCATATGACCAACTCGCGCATGACGGACCCCGAAGTGCTGGAAGCGCGCTTTCCTATCATCATCCGCAGCTTCGCGATCCGCGCTAACAGTGGCGGCGGCGGCAAATTCAGAGGCGGCAACGGCGTCGTTCGCCGAATCGAGTTCCGGCAACCGATGCAGGCCGCCATCGTATCCAACAATCGCCGGGTGCCGCCGTTCGGCCTATGCGGCGGCGAACCCGGCGCCCCGGGACTGAATTACGTATTGCGCGCCTCCGGCGCCCGGGAAAAGCTCGGCGGCACCGACGAGATCCGCGTCGAGGCCGGTGACATCCTCGTGATCGAGACGCCGGGTGGTGGCGGATACGGTGCGGTGCCGTGAGCTCAGCCAAACAACGACGGCGTTGAAAACTTTTTGTGGCTCGTGAGGTCTGATTTCAGACCACAGGCAATAACGGAATCTAAACAATGCACGGTGCGGGCAGTCGCATTCTCGCAGGCATGCTCGTCATGCTGGTCTTCGGTTCGGCGCTAGCGGCCAAAACGAAGAACGGCTTCAGCATGGAAGACCTGCTCGTACCTGCGAACAAGATTAAACAAGGCGGTCCCGAACGGGATGGGATTCCCGCTTTGTTCTCGCCGCGATTCGTGGTTGCGGCCGACGTCAACGATCTCGATGCGCAGGACCGTGTACTCGGCATCACCTATGCTGGCGTAACCAAAGCCTACCCGCTCAGGATTCTGAATTACCACGAGATCGTCAACGACCGCTTCAACACCACGCCGGTGGCCATCACGTTCTGCCCGCTGTGCGGCAGCGGGATCGCGTTTTTCGCCGAAGCCGGCGGCCGAACCCGCCGGTTCGGCGTCTCTGGATTGCTATACAACAGCGACGTCCTCATGTACGACCGCGAAACTGATTCGCTGTGGTCGCAAATCATGGGTCAGGCCATCAGCGGACCCGCGAAAGGCACGACATTGAAGCCCCTGCCCGTGCGTCATACGACCTGGCGCGACTGGCGTACGCGCCACCCCGACACACTCGTGCTCGTCCCGCCACCGCAGTCGCGGCACAATTACAACATCGATCCCTACGCTGGCTACGCGGATTCGAACAAGATCTGGTTTCCGGTAGCGCATACCGACCGGCGTTATAAGAAAAAAGCCGTCATCATCGGCGCGAAAATCGGCGAAGTGACCAAAGCCTGGCCTTTCGAGAACCTTCCGGCCAGTCGCCGCCGAATCGACGATACAATCGGTGCGCTGGCCGTCGTGGTCGAGTATGACCTCCAGGCTCAGGCCGGACGGATTCTCGATGCCGGCGGCCGCGAACTACCGTCATTCACGGTTTACTGGTTCGCCTGGATCGCTTTCCATCCTGACACCGAGGTTTACACCAAACCTTAGACACGGTCGCTACAACAATCGGCGCGAATGCTTTATAAGACTGGAAGCGCAGCTTTGTGAGATCGCTTCTGCCGGACTGCCGTCAACTTGAACATCGAAATCATACTGGTTCTGGCAATTCTCGCCATCGCGCTGGTTCTGTTCATCAGCGAAATCCTACGCATGGACCTCGTCGCCCTGCTGGTGCTCGGCGCACTGGCGATGACCGGTCTCGTCACGCCCAACGAAGCGATATCCGGATTCAGCAACGCGGCCGTCATCACCGTATGGGCGATGTTCATACTCAGCGAGGGCCTGACGCGGACCGGCATCGCCAGCATTCTCAGCCGGCAGGTCATGGGGATCGCGGGCCGGCGCGAAGTACCCCTGATCATCGTGATCATGCTGACCTCGGGTGGCCTGTCGGCGTTCATGGCCAATATCGGCGTTGCGGCGCTCATGCTGCCCGTCGTCGTCGATATTGCACGGCGGACAGAAATTCCGCCATCGAAACTCCTCATGCCGCTCGCCTTCGGCTGCCTGCTCGGCGGCCTGACCACGCTGATCGGCACGCCACCGAACCTGCTGATTGCCGGCGCACTGGCCCAGAACGGGTTCGAGCCCTTTTATTTGTTCGATTTCACACCCGTGGGCATCGGCGCCATGCTGACCGGAATATTGTTCGTCACGCTGATCGGCCGGCTTATGCTGCCACGAACCGACACGACCTCGCAGCACCAGATGCGCAGTCAGCGAAACCTGCGGGCGCAATACGGGCTCCAGGAAAGAACTTTCTCCATGACCGTGCCGCATAATTCGGTGCTCGTCGGCAAGACGCTGGCCGAAAGCCGGATCAGTTCGGCGGCGGGCCTGATCGTCGTGACCCTCGAGCGCGGCAACAGCGTCATCACCCTGCCACCACGCAAGACGGTCCTGCAAGGCGGCGATAAGTTGCTCGTGCAGGGCCGTCTCAGCCGCTTCAACGAGATGCGCCAGTGGAGTGAATTGAAGGTCGAAAGCGACGCGCCGCTCCTACAGGCACTGCTGTCCGGTCAGATACAGCTCGTCGAGGCCAGGGTCGCAGAGGACTCGGCGCTGGTTAAAGACCTTCTGCACCACACGGAATTCAGACGCCGCTTCGGCGCCAATGTCATTGCAATTCGCCGCGGCGATCTGGTGCGGCGGGCCAACCTGGCCTATATGCCCATCCGGGCCGGCGACCAACTGCTTCTGCAGGGCGGCGAAAATCTCGTGTCGGATCTCGAATCGAGCAAGGAGTTTGCGGACGTCAGCATCGCGACGGAGGCAGACCTGACGAACAATTATCGGCTCCAGGAACGCATTTTTGTCGTCCGGGTGCCACTCGAGTCAAACCTCGGCGGTTCGACGCTCGCCAAGAGCCGTATCGGCGACGCCTTCGACTTCCGGCTGCTGGCCACTGTCCGGGAAGGCACGCTGCAATTCATGCCGAAACCGGACGAGGTCATTCTCGGCGGCGATCTGTTGCTGCTCCAGGGCCGCCGCGAAGACCTCGATGTGCTCGTCGGCCTGCAGGAGCTGAATATTCGCGACGATATGTCGGCCACGAATATCTTCGAGTCCGAGCGCCTCGCGACTCTCGAAGCGACACTCGCACCGCAATCGCCGCTGGCGGGTACGTTGGTCGCCGACGCAAATTTCCATGAGAAATACGGCCTCGCGCTCGTCGCGATCTGGCGCAAGGGCAAGGCGATCCGCTCCGATCTTGATCGGCTCGAACTCCTGCACGGCGACGCGCTGTTATTGGTTGGCCCGAGACCCAAGCTCGCGTTGCTCAACGATGAACCGGATTTTCTCGTCGTCACGCCGGTCAGCCTGCCGCCTGCCGATACGCGGCGCGCACCACTCGCGGTCCTGATCATGCTCGCGGTCATCATCGCGGTGCTCATCGACTGGTTGCCGATTCCGATCGCGGCCATTATCGGCGCAAGCATGATGGTTTTGACCGGTTGTCTGAGTATGGAGCAGGCCTACCGGGCCATTGACTGGCGCGCCGTTTTTCTGATCGCCGGCATGCTTCCGCTCGGCATCGCCATGCAGGAAACCGGCACGGCTGAATTCCTTGCCGAAAAAATCATGAGCACACTCGGCGGTTTCGGCCCCTGGCCCGTCATTATGGGGCTGTATGGCGTCACGGCACTGGCCACGATGATCATCCCGACGGCGGCCCTCGTCGTCCTCATGTCGCCGATCGTTATCTCCGCTTGCGCCGAAATGGGCATCGAACCGTACACCGCAATGATGGCCATCGCGATGGCGGCTTCCGCGAGTTTTACGAGCCCGATATCGCACCCGGTGAATATTCTCATCATGGGTCCGGGCGGTTACCGGTTTGCCGATTACATCAAAATCGGTGCGCCGCTGACGCTCGTCATATTCATCGTTGTCATGTTGTTGCTGCCGATTTTCTGGCCGCTCACGCCGGTCCCGATCGAATTGTCCGGCACACTCACAGGGCCGTAACCCGAGTACAACAGCGGCAACTTACCAGCACTTAGGGAATCAAAATGGTCGAGCCGGTCGTCTTGCGGGCTTCGAGATCGATGTGCGCCTGGACCGCATCTTCGAGCGCGTAGGTCTGATTGATCTGGATGTTGATCGTGCCCGCTTCGATCAGGCCGAGCAGTTCACCAGCCGCCACCTCGAGATCGACACGTTGACGCAGAAAATCGAACAGAACAGGCCGCGTCACGAATAAGGATCCGCGCCGCGCGAGCTCGAGCGGCGAGAACGGTTCCACAGCCCCGGACGCATTGCCATAGGTCACCATGGTTCCGTGTGGGCGCAGACAATCGAGAGACTGAATAAAAGTATCCTTGCCGACGGAATCGTAGACGGCCGCGACGCCGTCGCCGCCGGCGAGGTCCCGGACGTGGTCGACAAATTTGGGGTCGTCTGCCCGGACGACGTCCCGACAACCGTTCGCGCGCGCAAGCACCTCTTTCTCCTCGGTACTCACAACACCGATCACGTTGGCGCCGAGGCTCGCGGCCCACTGGCCGGCAATCAGGCCAACGCCGCCGGCCGCCGCGTACAGCAAGACAGTGTCACCAGACTGCGCACGATAACTGCGCCGAACGAGATACCAGGCCGTCAGTCCTTTCAGCATGGCAGCAGCCGCGGTCTGCATTGAGATGGCAGCAGGAATTTTTACGAGACGGTCGGCCGGAAACACGCGCTGCTCGGCGTAAGCGCCGGGCGGCAAGCCAACATAAGCGACGCGATCGCCGATGCCAATTAAATCTACGCCCGCGCCGACGGCCTCGACGATACCGGCGGCCTCGGTACCGAGCCCGGCAGGCAGCTCCAGCGGATAAGAGCCCGACCGGTGATAGGTATCGATGAAGTTCAGCCCAACGGCCTCGTGCCGTATTAACGCCGTGCCGGGTCCCAGGTCGGGCAAGTCGATGTCACGCCACCGCATAACCTCAGGGCCACCGAATTCGTCTATTTGAATCGCCTTAACCATTCTTATCGTCCTGTTTCGATGTCCGCTCCCGGTTATGCAGTGAGTATAATGCGGCTACACCGTAGCCAAAACACCCACGGCCGGCTAGATTGTTTATCGATGGGGTTTATCGATGGGATCAATCGATGAGCCGGCATTCACTGACAAGAAAATCGGAGGCGCCGCCCGATGTCCGAGACGATCGTTATTGCAGGCGCGGGCCATGCGGCCGGGCAAGCGGCGGTTTCCCTCCGACAGGGCGGGTTCAGCGGGCACATCGTAATGATCGGTGAAGAACCTTATTTGCCCTACCAGCGACCGCCGCTGTCCAAGAAATTCCTCGCCGGAAAAGTCGAACTCGACCGGTTGCTGATCAGGCACGAAAAGTATTACGACGAACACAAGATCGAAGTCCGGCTATCGACGCGTGTCGCGGACATTGATCGCAACAAAAAATCGGTGACGCTCGGCGACGGTGACCAGTTGGCGTACGATCGCCTGCTGCTCGCAACGGGCAGCAAGGTCCGCGAACTAGACACACCAGGCATCGATCTCGAGGGCGTGCACTACCTGCGCACGATCGACGATGTCCTGAAAATGCGCGACCGATTTCAACCGAATGCTCGCCTCATCGTGATTGGCGCCGGTTATATCGGCCTCGAAGTCGCCGCCGTCGCCGTCAAGAAGGGGCTATCCGTGACCGTCGTCGAAATGGCTGACCGCGTCATGAGCCGGGTTGTTGCACCTGAGGTCTCGACATTCTTCGAGCGCGTGCATCGTGAGGAAGGCGTCGACATTCGCTGCGGGCGCGACCCGAACAGTGTCCTGACCGGCGACGGTCGGGTCCGGGCGCTGCGTGCGCACGACGGCAGTGAATTACCGGCCGATCTCGTCGTTGTCGGCGTCGGCATTGTGCCGAACGTCGGGCTGGCCGAAGCGGCCGGCCTCGAATGCGACAACGGAATTATTGTTGACGAATATTGCCGCACCAGCGACTCGCATATCCTCGCGATTGGCGACTGCACCAATCATCCCAATAACCTGCTCGGCCGGAGACTGCGGCTCGAGTCCGTACACAATGCTCAAGAACAGGCCAAGACCGCGGCTGCAACACTTTGCGGCGACTTGCGACCGTATAACGAGGTGCCGTGGTTCTGGTCCGACCAGTACGACCTGAAATTACAGATCGTCGGCGTATCAGGTGAACACGATGCAGTGGTACTGCGCGGAAATCCGGATGAACGCTCATTCGCGGCTTTTTATATGAAAGGTGACCTGCTGATCGCAGTCGACGCCATTAATAGCGCACGCGAATTCATGTTGTCGAAAAAATTAATCGCTATGGGCGCACGAATGGAACCCGAAATTCTTGCGGACACGAGCATCCCGTTCAAAGATCTCGCCGACGCCGCACTCGCCTGACGAGATTCAGGACAATGGAAATCCGGTCCGATTATTCGAAATAGCATTTGAGGTAATCGTCAAAGTTCAGCGTGTCATTGGCCTCAATTACCACCTGCCGTTCGAGAGAAGCCCCGCTCTCATCGTGCAACAAGGCTTGCTGCGATGACATATCCGCAGCAAGATCCTTGAAATAATCCGCATAGCCGCGACTCAACTCCATGCCGTAACCAAACATACCCTGGCCCGTTTCGCGCAGATCAGCGATGAGTCTTGCCGACGGCGTAAGCGCCGCGTCCTCGAACGCATTCGCCTGCGCATTGATTATTTCGGCGTAGCCCTGACCGCCATCCGGATCGAGTAACTTCGCCACGGGTAGCATGTCCCGGCAAATTTCCGCACCCCAGTCCTCTAGCGATACGAGTGAATCGCAACGCTGCAGCTGCAGGCCGGGTTCCCGGCCACGGTCGGCGGCCCGCGCATGATTTTCCGCATTGCTTTTCTGCTCGGCCACATCGATCGGCGGACTGTCTTTCAACAAGCAATAAATCGCGAACACTTCCAGAAACCGGACCTGCTTTTGATTGATACCCACCGGATCAAACGGGCTGACATCGAACGCCCGCAATTCGACGTATTCGACACCACCGCGGCGCAACGCTTCCGTCGGATGCTCCCCGCTGCGTGCCACGCGCTTCGGTCGGATGGTGCTGTAGTACTCGTTTTCAATCTGCAGATTGTTCGCGCTGAGTTGCCGGTATTCCGACCCAACCTTGATGCCGATTTTTTCGTACTCTGGATTCGGCGTTCGCACCGCGGACGACAGGTCCCTGATATATTCGTCGAGGCTGTTGGCGGAGACATAGAGTGCGGCTTGATTTGTATTCTGATAGCCGATATCGCTCATCCGCAGCGATGTTGCGTAGGGACCGTGCAACGTCCCGGTGTCGAGTACTTCGAGACCGGTCTCCCGGCCCGCGAGAAAACTTTTGCAGACCGCGGGCGAAGCACCGAACAAATAAAGCAGGAACCAGTCGAGACGTCGAACGTTGCGGACGAGGCCAAGGTAGGTATCCGATCTAAACTCCCGGTCGTTTTTGCCGGATTCTTCGATATCCCGAAAAATGGGCCAGAATGCTTCCGGTAACGAATAATTGAAATGAATTCCTGCGATAGCCTGCATGTATCGGCCGTAGCGATGGCCGAGTCCGCGACGATACACGGTCTTCATCTGGCCGATATTCGAAGCGCCGTATCTGGCGAGCGGTATGTCCGCTTCGGACCGGATCATGCACGGCATGCTGACGGCCCAGAGTATCTCGTCGCCTAACCCTTCATAGACAAACTGATGGATATCGCACAGGAACTGAATGGCCGCCCACGACGAATCCATCGGCGGCGTGACCAACTCGAGCAGCGCTTCCGAATAATCGGTCGTAATGTACCGATTCGTCAGCGCCGCGCCAAAGCCTTTCGGATGGGGGGTCGCCGCGATATACCCATCACCTGTCACGCGCAGGCTCTCTTTCTCTATACCGCAGCGGCCGCCTCGGAGAGCGGCGGCGACGGGCGCCAGCGTGTCGAGGCGCCGGTTAAATCGATCACTCACGATAAATGTTTTCCAATACTATGTTTATCTCCAAGGAACCTCTGGCCAGCCACCGCGGTCAATAATAGAGAATCAACGGCCGAAAGCCTGGATATTAGGGGAGGCCCCGCATGATCCTCAATCGTCTGCTCCTGTGCATCTGCATCCTGGTCATTGCCGAACCGGCCCTGGCTCTGCGCTGCGGGAACCGGCTGGTCAGCGACGGCGATCATATGTCCAAAATTCTGAAATACTGCGGCGAACCGACGTCTGTTCAGGTTCGCTCGATCTACCGCGCGGGCTTTCCCAAGCAAATCCGCCGCCATCGATTCGACACAGCCGATAACGACTTCCTGCTATATGCGGATCGTGCCTACGTCGAAATCATCGTCGAGGAATGGACATATAACTTCGGCCCGAGGAGATTGATGCGCACGATTAAATTCGAAAACGGAATCGTCGTCGCGGTCAAACAGCTTGGCTATGGTTACCTCGAGTAACATCAAAAGCATTTAAAAAATAGTCGTCCAGCCAACTCGGCGACCCCAGGTTCGAAACGAATCCACAGTGACCACCGAAACGGCTGATTTCGATACTCAGCGATTTTGGTGTGGATATTTCATCGAGCCCCCTGATCGGAACCACCGGATCGTCTTCCGCCAACAGTATCTTGGACGGCACGTCCAGGTCCGTGAGCCGCTCTCCCGTAAGGGCATATCCCTGCAGATAAGTTCGCAGATCGGGAAACTCCGTATAGTTTGTGACGAAATAGTCGGTCATCTCGTGCAGCGTGTTAAAGCGCTCGAGATTCGAGAAATCATAAAGGATTGGGAAGGCCCTTTTCTTGCGCTGCAGTGAACGCCGCCACCTGCGAATGAAATAGATACGATAGGCGGAAAATCCGAGATCGAGCGCTTGCATGGTTTGCGCCGGATCCAGGACTGGACAGATGGCCACCACGCGCTCGATCCGCAGTGTCGATTCGTTCGCGGCCGCGGCGATGCGCAACGAGAAATTCCCGCCGAGTGAATAACCACCGAGCATGAGCGCCTCATCCGGAAATGCCGTTTGCACCCACCGCACCGCACCAATGGCCTCGGCCAATCGGCACGAGTGAAATAGGCCTTCATTCAGATGGTGGGACTCACCGTGATCGCGTAGATTGATTCGAATGACGCGATAACCGGCGTTCCATAAGTGTGCCGCGATCGACAGCATGTACGTCGACATCGCGCTGCCCTCCCAACCGTGGATTAATGCTACGACTCGCCCCAGGGCCCGAGGTTTAGGTGGCGTGTGATGCAGGAGCAGGCGAACCCCGTCGCCACAATCCACGATCTGGTCCTGGCTGTGCGCGAGCATTTCCGCAGCTGTGGCCCTGACCCGCACCCTTCGCAAGGCCGTGTTCGCCAACAGGGCTTGCAAATGCGGGCCGCGCGCGAACCTCAATGGGACAAATGGATTCATTAATAATCAGGATGTTATTGGCAATTGTTACCAAACCCCGCAGTTATTCTACCTAACTGTGGCCAAGCCCACAGGATGTGGGCATAATCTTGCGACAATAAAAAGTGTTGCGGGGTCAGAATAGTCCTTGCTCGTGATGTTCCCGTGGGTATGTCGAAAAGTTATTGCAATCACTTACAATTCTTTCCAGAACAACGACCCATGTTTAAAAGCGCCCATCTGCTGATTGTCGGAGCCACCGTATTCATCTGTCTACCGGTACACGCCGAGTGCGATTTTCCAGCAGCGGTGGAAATCCCCAGCGGTGCAACAGCCACCAATGAAGATATGATCGCGGGACAAACGCTCGTGAAACAATACATGGCGGAGATGGAAGCGTATCTTGACTGTCTCGATAATGAGGAGGCTACGATTCCGGAAAAACAGACTCCAGAAGCAAAGAAACTGCACCGTCAGCGCCATAACTCCACCGTAGACCAGATGGAAACTGTGGCGGCACAATTCAACGAGCAAATCCGCGCCTACAAGAAGGTCAATTAGAATCTATCTCATAATCCCGCACAGACAGCATCGCGGCCAGCCACGATTATGAGATAGATTCTGGTACGCAACCGGCCGACGCGTTCAAAATCGCCGCCGATGCGGCGATAAATAAAGCACCACATAACAACAGGAATACACCATGACAGAAGCCGCCAAGGTAACCATTACGGGTGCTGCCGGCCAGATCGGCTACCAGTTGGCATTTCGCATCGCCTCCGGACAATTGCTGGGGGCCAATCAGCCCATCATATTGCAGTTGCTCGAAATCTCGCCCGCGCTCGATGCCCTGAAAGGCGTCGCGATGGAGCTCAACGACTGCGCATTTCCGATGCTAAACGGCGTCATCGCCACGGACCAGGCCGACGACGCATTCAAGGACGCAGACTATGCCCTGCTGGTCGGCGCGAAGCCACGCGGCCCCGGCATGGAGCGCGCCGATTTACTGAAAGGCAACGCCCAGATCTTTTCGGCCCAGGGCAAAGCCCTCAACGACAACGCAAATCCGAACGTAAAAGTGCTTGTCGTCGGAAATCCCGCGAATACGAATGCTTTGATCGCGCAAAAAAACGCACCTGACCTGAATCCGGAAAATTTCACGGCCATGATACGTCTGGACCACAATCGTGCACTCGCGCAATTGGCCGCGAAAACCGGAACACATGTGAACCAGATCAGGCACATGACCATATGGGGCAATCATTCCGCGACTCAGTATCCCGATATCAGCCATGTGACTATTGCCGACAGGAACGCCTCTGAGTTGGTCGATGAAGACTGGCTGACGGACGAATTCATACCGGCCGTGCAGCAGCGCGGTGCGGAAATTATCAGGGCACGCGGTTTGTCGAGCGCGGCTTCGGCGGCCTCGGCGGCCATCGACCACATGCGCGACTGGGCGCTTGGCACGGCCGGTGATGACTGGGTCAGCATGGCGGTTCCGGCGGATGGCAGTTATGATATCGAAGCCGGCGTTATTTACTCCGTTCCATGCCGTTGCGCTCAGGGCCGCTACGAAATCGTGCAGGGCCTCGAGATCAGCGAATTCAGCCGCGAAAGAATGAAAATAACCGATGCCGAATTGCGCGAGGAACGTGACGCCATCGCTGATCTTCTCTAAGATTATCCGGTATGGTCAGAACACGACTACTAATTTTTACTGACGGGTCGACTGAGGGGTCACGATAGTGTCTGCGTTAGTCCTGTGGGTACTCTGGTTGCTCGCCATCTTTGCTATTGGTCTGACACTCGCCTACCGACGCGTGGGCCTGCGAACATCGACCATCATTCTCGGCTTTACGCTCATTGCTTACAGCCTGTTTGGCGTCGGGTACTGGATCTGGAAGGCCCTGCTATGGGCCCTTTTCGGCGGCCTCGTGGCGCTGAACTTCACGAGATTTCGGCGCGAACAAATCACAGCACCGCTGCTCAAAATTTATCGCTCTATTCTGCCCTCGCTGTCGGACACCGAAACAGAAGCGCTCGAGGCCGGAACCGTCTGGTGGGACGGTGAATTGTTCAGCGGCTGTCCCGACTGGAGCAAACTCACGGCCATGCCCGCGCCGCGGTTGTCTGACGAAGAACAGGCGTTTCTCGACGGCCCGACCGACGATCTCTGCCGCATGCTGGACGATTGGGAAATTACCCACGTATTGGCCGATATGCCAAAAGAGGTCTGGGCCCACATCAAGAAAAACCGTTTCTTCGCGATGATCATCCCGAAGCAATACGGCGGGCTCGAGTTTTCGAACCTTGCGATCGCCGCCGTGCTGGCCAAGATCGCTGGTCGCAGTACGGTTGCGGCATCCACAATCGGCGTACCGAATTCACTCGGGCCCGCCGAGTTGCTTTTGAATTACGGCACCGAGGCCCAGAAGGATAAGTACCTCCCCGGCCTTGCGAGCGGCGATGAAATCCCGTGCTTCGCCCTGACCGCACCGCGGGCCGGATCCGACGCATCAGCGATTCCCGACACCGGCGTGGTCTGCAAGGGCACTTACGGCGGCAAGGAAATCACCGGCATTCGACTGAACTGGGACAAACGCTACATCACGCTCGCGCCGATCGCGACGGTACTCGGGCTCGCATTTAAACTCTACGACCCCGATCACCTGATCGGTGATAAAGATGAACACGGGATCACGGCCGCGTTGATACCGACTGATCTCGACGGCATTACGATCGGGCGACGCCATTTTGCGCTGAATAATCCGTTCCAGAACGGCCCGACCCAAGGCAAGGACGTCTTCGTGCCGCTTGACTCCATCATCGGCGGACCGGAGCGCGCCGGCCAGGGCTGGAAGATGCTCGTCGAATTACTCGCCGCGGGCCGCGCCGTTGTCCTGCCCGCCAATGCCATGGGCGGCAGCAAGGCCGCGACTTATGCATCCGGCGCTTATACGCGCATCCGGAATCAGTTCAACGTACCGATCAGTCACTTTGAAGGCGTTGGCGAAGCCCTCGCGCGCATCGCCGGCAATACCTATATCCTGACGGCCGCCAGCACAGTCACATGCATGGCCCTGGACCGCGGCGAGAAGCCGGCGGTTCCGTCCGCGATCCTCAAATACCATTGCACGGAACTCGGCCGGCAGGTTGCCAACGACGCGATGGATGTGCACGGCGGCAAGGGCATTATGCTGGGCCCGCGGAACTATCTCGGCCGCACGTACCAGGCGGTGCCCATCGCGATTACGGTGGAAGGCGCGAATATCCTCACGCGCAGTCTCATCATTTTCGGTCAGGGCGCGATACGCTGCCACCCGTTCGTTTTAAAAGAAATGCAAGCGGCTACCAACCCCGATTACGATCAGAGCCTGCGCGATTTCGATCGTTATCTGTTCGAACACATCGGCTACGCGATTAGCAACGCGGCACGATCTTTTTTCATGGCGCTGACGCACGCAAAGCTCACGGCCGTACCCGTAACAGGATCGCTCGCACGCTTTTACCAGCATATCAATCGTTACAGCGCAGCATTCGCGCTGGCCGCAGACGTTTCGATGCTCACGCTCGGCGGCGAGCTAAAACGCAAGGAATCTCTGTCGGGCAGACTCGGCGACGTTTTCAGCGCCATGTATCTGGCCAGCATGGTGTTGAAACACTACGACAACCAAGGCCGGCCCGAAGCGGATCTTCCACTCGTCGAGTGGGCCTGCCGGACGCTGCTTTACCAGGCTCAGGAACAACTCCACGGCTTGCTCCGCAATTTTCCGAACCGCCTGGCTGCGCTCGGACTGCGAATTTTGATTTTCCCCCGGGGCCGAACGTATTCGGCGCCGTCAGACGCGCTCGGCAACCGCATCGTCAAATTGATCACGTATCCGACGGAAACCCGGGACCGCCTGTGCGCGGGCCTATATACGACAAAAGAGCCGGGGAATCCGCTCGCGTTGCTGCAAGCCGCACTGGAAGCAACCGAGGAACTTAGTCCGCTCGATCAGAAACTCCGGGATGCCGTCCGGGCCGGCCTCGTCACGGCAGACGGCCCGATGGCCAGGATCGACGCAGCGGAGGAAGCTGGTGTGCTGACCGCGGAGGAAGCCAAGCAGTTACGCGATCTCGACCGACAAGTTATGGAACTGATCGACGTCGATGATTTCGACGGCAGTGAACTCGGCACGCAAACCCGATCCGCTGCCCCGGCCCGGAAAAAACACACGGCGAAGAAGAAAAAGGCCAAAAAGAAACCAGCGCACAAGGCCTGAAACGGCTTGATTAATGGGTCTCGGTGTCTGGCCGGGTCTTCATGACAGCCTCTTTACGGTCGGTTAACATCAAGTTCTGGCATCCTTGTAAAACACCCATATGAGACAGAAATCCGAAATTATTTTTTTGCTCGCATCGATAGGGCTCATGGCAGCCTGTGGCGGCCCAACGCCGACGGATGGGTCCTCGGAATCAGCTGCGCCAGGCGCGGTCGTTTTCATCATCAGCCCGGCCAACGGCACGACGTTAAGTTCTCCAATCGAAGTGAAATTCGGGATCAGTGGCATGGAGATTGTGCCCGCCGGACAACTGCTGAACAATTCGGGCCATCACCATTTGATTGTCGACATGGATCTGCCGGATCTCACCCAACCGATACCAAGTGATCAGAATCGCCTGCATTTCGGCAAAGGGCAGACAGAGACTTCGCTGGAGCTGCCGCCGGGTCAGCACACGCTCCAGTTGGTTCTGGGTGACGGCTTGCATATACCCCATGTCCCGCCGGTCGTATCTGACCGCATCACGATAACGGTAGAATAACGCCCATATGAGCACACTAACGACTGGACTCAGCGGGCTGTCGCTCTACCTGCCGCCGTATCGGGTAGATCTGGAACGCTGGTGCGAATGGACCGGTTCCGAGTGGGACAAGATCCGCAAAGTCGTCGGCACGGGGTTTCGCCTGCTCGGGCCACAGCAGAGTATCTACACGATGGCTGCAAATGCGGTACTCCGGCTTATAAAAAATTACGATATCGATCCAGCGACAGTGCGTTATCTCGCGCTAGGCACAGAATCCAGCACCGACAACTCGGCGGGCGCGATCATCGTCAAGGGCATGGTCAATCAGGCTCTGAAGGATCTCGGGTTCCCTCCCGTGTCGCGAAATTGCGAGGTACCGGAATTTAAACACGCCTGCCTCGGCGGTATTTATGGCCTCAAGAATGCACTGCGTTTCCTGAACCTCGACGGCAACGATTCGGTAGCCATCGTGGTCTGCGCAGACAAGGCGCTTTATGAACGCGGCAGCAGCGGCGAACCGACGCAGGGTGCGGGCGCGGTCGCGATGTTGCTGACCACAGACCCGCGGATCGCGTCGATCGATCTGCGCCGCGCCGGCACGGCATCCGATTACCGCGGTGTCGATTTCCGCAAGCCGCTGATCAACCGCAACGGCACGGGCGCCAGTCCAGAATTCGTAGACATCCCCATTTACAACGGTAAATATTCTACGAGCTGTTACGTCGATGAAATGCAACGCGCACTGGAAGACATGTACCGAAAAGGAGATTCGAACGCGATCGATTACCTCAGGTCCATTGAGGCTGTCTTCATGCATCGCCCCTACCAACGCATGCCGGAAACGGGTTTCGGCATGGCGTACCTCTTTGCTCTCGCTCAGGGCGGCGCAAGGGAACTCGATGAACTCGGGATTTACTGCAACGACGCGGGCATCACGCTCGACGATTTACTCGACGAAGTCAGATCGGCGCCTGATCTTGCCAATTTTGCGGTGCGTGAGCGTATCAGCGAAGAGATTTTTCCCCGCGCCCTCGCCGTGCTGAAAACGTTTCGCCGGACCAAGGCTTTCGAACAACAAGTACAGCAGAAAATTTCTCTCGGCACGGATGGCATGCTCGAACTCGGCAATCTATACACGGCCGCCCTGCCGGCCTGGCTTGCAGCCGGCCTGGAAGCAGCACGTCTCGACAACATCGATTTGGACGACAAGCAAGTACTGCTAGTCGGCTACGGCAGCGGCGATGCGGCCGACGCTATACCGATGAAGATCGTACGCGGGTGGCAGAAAGCTGCGAAATCGATTCGGTTTCATGAAGCGCTCGAACCGAGCATAGATTTGTCGCACGATCAGTACCTGGCGCTGCGGGATCGTGGCGACACGACCGGGCTCAGTTACGCGCCGAGCGCAGAATTCATCGTCGATCGCATCGGGTCGGAAACAACCCAGGTGTTTCAGGATGCCGGCATCGAGTACTACCGATACATTCAGTAGCCCCCATTCGATCATTATAAGAACCTGATCGCTCGGCCGTTAATCGACAACCGTCAGTCCACCGGCATCGATCGCATTGTCCAGCACCCGGTGGCCGGCGGCGGCGAATGCCTGACTGAGTTCATCGATCACGGCACGGGAATCGGCCAGCGCGATGCCGAAATCTCCGCCGCCGGCTCCCGACGTTTTGTACACGGCACCGTGCCGTTCACTGAGACCACGCAGCGCTTCGTGAGACGCCGTGTTGATCCCGAGACGTCCGTCCCGATCCATGGCTCGCAACGCCACGTCGTAATTCGAGAATGCATCGATGATTCCGGCAACCGATCGGGTCAGCCACGCCGCATGCGCCGCGTCCGCAATCTTCGCCAGTTGCTCGATGCGGGTGTGGTATGCGCCCGGCGCACGTTCACCATATTCTTTGACGCGATTGATGAGTTCCGGCGTGGACGCGCTCTGGCCGGACCAGACTGGCAGCATCAGCAAGCCGTTCGGCCAGTCCAACGCAGTTACGGCAGGCGCGGCCAACGTGCCGGTCGGCCGCACGCCCACGGTCCCGCCGATCAGAGCGCTCGCGACATCGACACCACTGCCCTGTCCGCCCTGGAACCTTCGATGCGCATCACAGCAAATCGCCAGCATATCGGTGGAATCAATCTGCATGCCGGTCGCCCGGATGATTGTGCCGACGAGCGCGACGAGCACGGCCGCGCTCGAACCGAGGCCGAGCTTGACCGATGCAGCATCGGAGACGGTATAGAACGCCGCGGTATCGAGACTGATCGTGAGCGAGGGAAAATCGACCGGCATGCGCCCCTGGAGCGTCGCGCATACGGCCTCAAGGATCGTGCCCCGCGCTCCGGGCGATTTCCCGCGCCACTGGAGTCCGTGTTTCGCGTCCAGACGGAATCGAAACGTCTCGTTTCGAACCGGATCGACCAACAGACTGTCGGGACCGTCCAACACCTCGACTGTTGCCCGCGCCCGCACGTCAATAGCGGTCGCGATGGCCGGCGAGCCTTCCAGCACCGCATACTCGCCGATGACGATCAGTTTTCCGGGCGCCGACGCCTCAGGCATTAACGGGCGCCCCTGGCTTTATCGATAGGGGATGCATGGACAGGGGGTTGATCGATAAGCCGCGCGCCGGCACCGAGACCGCCGGCCAGGATGCGTATAACGCCGGAGATATCCTGGAGTGCGGCTGCAACTTCTTCGGTCGCTTCGGGCAAACAAATCGCCTTCACCTGTGGTCCCGCGTCGACGGTAAAAAATACGGGCACACCCTGCCGACGCATTTCTGCGACGCGATGCATGCAAGCGAGGGTCGTCGGTGACCAGTACATGAGCGCCGGCCGAGTGGTCAGCATGACCGAATGCATCTTGAGACAATTGTGCTCGGCCAGTTCGGCGAGGGCAGGAAAATCACATTCGCGAACGATTTTAAGCGCTTGTTTGAGATCCGCCGCGTGGGTCGTTATCCATGCGTCGTAATAAGGTGACGTGAGCCGGCTCCGCTCCATGCCATCGCGCGACGTCACATGCTTGGCCTCCTCGCTCGTGACCGCGACGACGACACCCAGCGGCCAATCATCTGGCGCGAGGATTTGTTCGCACCATGTCCCGTCGTCGGTATTCTGCAGCAATACGAAGCCGCCGAACATCGAGCGTGGCGCTGAACCCGAACCAATGCGTGCAATGTCCAGCAATCGAGGCTCGGTGGCTTCGATTCCAAGCGCGGCGGCCCCGGCTCTGACGAGCGCGGCATATCCGGAAGCCGACGACGCCAGCCCGGCGCCAGTCGGAAAATCATTTCGTGACATCACTGATGCACGGCAGCGCTCGCCAGCGAGTTCGCGCAACGCGTCGAGGCATGCAGCCAGACGGCCCTGCTCGGCTGCCTGCGCCTGTCCATTCAGGATCAGAATGTCCTCACTCAGATCGGGATCGAATTCGACCGTTGTCTCGGTCTTCAATCCGCCGAGCGTGACGGAAAGCGAACCCACGGCCGGCAGATTGGTTGCCGTTTCACGCTTGCCCCAGTATTTGATCAGGGCGATATTCGGATGAGCAATAGCCGATGCGCGCATGCGACAGGAATCCATGATTATCGAGGCCGATCATTATAGCCCGCAGCAGAATTCGGGTTCGTCGTTTGGCCTTGGCTGCGAGACCCACTATGCTGTCGCATTTTCCAGACCCGGTTACGATGCATAAGTTAACTCCATGACATTTGAACAGCGGGCATCTGAATACGCCGATAGAATCGAGCACGCTCTTGCCGAGTCGCTGCCGGGCCCTGAAATGGCTCCCAAGGGCCTGCACGAGGCGATGCGTTACTCGGTGCTCGGCGGCGGCAAGCGCATCAGGCCGCTGTTGGTTTATGCAACCGGCGAAACGCTCGACGTCAATCCAGAACTGTTGGACGCGCCGGCGACAGCAATTGAACTGTTGCACGCCTTCTCTCTCGTGCACGACGATTTGCCTGCAATGGACGATGACGCTTTGCGCCGAGGCAGGCAAACGACTCACAAGGCATTCGATGAAGCAACGGCGATTCTCGCCGCCGACGCCTTGCAACCGCTCGCGTTCCAGGTCCTCGCCAATTCGCCTTATCTGAAACCGCATGCCGAAGAACAGGCACGCATCATCGCACTGCTCGCCCAGGCATGCGGCTCGAGCGGCATGACGGGCGGTCAGGCGCTGGACATTGCAGCCGAGGGGCATCAACTCGATCCGGCAGAGCTCGAACACATGTATCGACTGAAGACCGGTCGCCTGCTCCGAGCAAGTGTGCTCGCGGCCGCCTATTGTCCACCAACCGCCGACATCGGCACCCTCCACATACTCGAAAGATTCGTGGACTACCTCGGCCTCGCTTTTCAGATTCGCGACGATATTCTCGACATTGAAGGCAGTACGGACCAGATCGGTAAGCAGCAGGGGGCGGACGTCATGCACGGCAAGGCCACTTATCCGATGTTGTTCGGTATGGACAACGCGCACATGAGAGCCGATGAACTGCTCGAGCAATCGCTGGCGGCATTGGCAGAATTGCATATCCCCGCAGATGGTCTGCGCTGGCTGGCTCGGCTGATAGTGCTGCGGAAGTCCTGATAGAATACCGGCGATAAAAAAGGGCGGTTTGGACGATGTATACGAGCTTCTTCGGACTGAACGAGAGGCCTTTCTCAATAGCCCCGGACCCGCGCTTTCTTTTTATGAGCGAGCGGCATACCGAGGCGCTTGCTCACTTGATCTATGGCGTCACGGAAAGTGGCGGGTTCATCCAGTTGACCGGTGAGGTCGGCACGGGTAAGACCACGCTGGTCCGCAGCTTGCTGCAACAACTTCCTGATACGACTGATGTCGCGTTAATACTGAATCCACAGTTGTCCAGAAATGAATTCCTGAGCACAATCTGTGAAGAGCTTGAAGTGCCGCTACCGGATTCCGCGAACAGCATCAAGACGCTCATCAATGCACTCAATAAATATTTGCTGAACAATCACAGCAAGAGTCGCCGCACTGTTCTTATCGTCGATGAAGCGCAGAACCTGCGCCTCGACGTATTGGAGCAGGTTCGCCTGCTCACGAATCTTGAAACCACTCGGCAGAAATTGTTGCAGATTACTTTAATTGGGCAACCCGAATTACGTGAGCTCCTGTCACGTACGGACATGCGCCAGCTTGCGCAGCGGATCACGGGCCGTTACCACCTCGAACCCCTCTCGCGCGAAGAAACCGAGGCCTATATCGATCATCGACTGAAGGTCGCCGGTGGTGTCGGAAAGATATTCACGAAGGCCAGCAAGCGAGAACTGTATCGGCTTTCCGGTGGCGTTCCACGCAGGATCAATGTCATCGCGGACCGGGCCCTGCTCGGCGCGTTCACGCAGGAAATACGTCAGATCGACCCGAAGCTGCTGCGCAGGGCCGCGGCCGAAGTCCTGGGCCAGCACAGGTCTCGATTTTCACCGTGGCGTCGCTGGTTGAAAGCTGGTGTCATTGCCATCGCCGTCGTCGCGATCGCGGCCGGGGTCGGCTGGGGCTGGACCGAGCGATCGCGCCTCTCTTTCCCGGAGCCCGCTTTGCTGGCGCCAACCGCGGCAGACGCGACCGCCGAAATTTCGGCCACCGTACCGGTCAGACCGGTGCCGCCCACGCTGGATGAACCGGCGCCCGGTGGCGATCAGCCGCCACCGGCCGCAGCAGAGCCTCATGCCCTCGCCACAGGTCGACTCGAATCCCTTCTGCAAACGCATGCCGACGTCACGACCACGGCCGATGCGTTCGACACCTTGTTCCGGTTCTGGGGTGCGAGTTACGACTTCAGAGTATCCAGTGCCTGCGCGCAGGCCGAGCAGTTGAAGCTTGATTGCCTCATGCAAAGTGGTTCTCTCGCGCAAGTGCGTAGCCTCGATCGGCCGGTCATTCTGACACTGCGTGGCTATGGCGGCCGACAGCATAAAATCGTGCTATCAGGCCTGAATGATGAATTCGCAACCATTTCCATTGCCAGTCAGGATTACAGAATATCTCCGGACGAATTGAATGAATTCTGGTTCGGCGAATATTTTCTGCTCTGGCGGCCGGAATTTGAACAGCTCACGATGTTTTCACCGGGTATGCAGGGCGAGGCGGTAATCTGGTTGCGCGAAAGCCTCGCCGAAATTCAGGGTGAACCCGTGTCGCCGCCTGATTCGGACTTTTTCGACAGCGAGCTCGAGGCACGAGTACGCAGTTATCAGCGTGACAAGCGTCTCGGCGTTGATGGCGTCGTCGGTTACCACACACAAATAGCGATCAACAGCGATCTGGGCCTCGTGAATCGGCCCCGCCTGACCCGAATGAACTGAGCACAAGCATGTCTTTCATTCTAGATGCGTTACGCAAGAGCGAGATCGAGCGTCAGCGACAGTCCGCCCCCGGCCTCGCTGATGCGCAATACCGGATCACGCAAAAAAAGAGTCGCTTCTGGTTGCCGGTGCTCGCGGTCATCCTGGCGATCAACGCACTGGTCATCACTGTCGTGCTCATCAACGATTCGACGGACGCGACATCGGCATTCGTGCCCGCAAATTCAATGCCGCGCGTAACTGAAGAACGGTCGGCGCCGCAGACCCTGGTCCGAAATACGGTGGCGGCGCCCTCGCCGATGCCCGTGCAGAATGCGTCTGCAACCCAAGACACCGCGGCGTCACAGCCGGCGGTGACGGCAACCGTCGATGGGCAGTCGACCGTCGTCGAGATCGACCCGCCGGTGGCGCAGACCCTGGTCAACCCCCTCATGCTACCGAGCATGCAACAGCTCATGATGTCCGGCCAGCTGTCGGTGGCGCCGCTCTATGTCGATCTCCATGTCTACGCCGGCGAACAAGCGAAGCGGTTCGTATTCATCAACATGCACAAATACCGTGAAGGCGATCGCCTCGCGGAGGGACCGTTACTCAATGAAATTACGAGTTCGGGTGTCATCCTGAGCCACCAGGGAAACCGGTTTACGCTCGATCGCGATTAATCGCGCGGATCAACTCCGGGCCGTCGTTGCGTGGATTGTTCACGTCGCGGCCCACCTCCCACGAACGCAGTCCGGCATCTGGAGGCGGATCGAGCAAATCCTGCAGATCGGCTTTCGATACGTGAGCCGGATCGATCCAGCAGCGTGCGGTTTCCGGCGACAGGACCACCGGCATCCGCTGATGCAATGCCTGCATAAACGAATTGGCCGCCGTCGTCATAATCGTACAGGTCTCGAGTTGCGATTCCTCCTCGCCCCATCGCTCCCAGAGGCCCGCCATAGCGAACGGCTGTTCATCCTGCCTCGAAATGTAAGTTGGAATTTTGCCCCCTGTGGAATTGCGCCATTCGAAGAAGCCGTCGGCCAGGATCACGCAACGTCGGCGCTTGAACGCCGCCCGGAAGGCTGGCTTCTGATCGGCCGTCTCTTGCCGCGCATTGATCATGCGGTTACCGATGCTCGGGTCCTTGGCCCAGAACGGGACCAGTCCCCAGCGCAGCATGACCGGCTCGAACGATTCACTCCCGCCGGATTCCTTATACCTCAACGCCGCGACGTACTGGCTCGGCGCGATGTTGTATCTCGGCTCCAGTTCGAGTGGAAACTCGACATCGAACAGGCGACTGACGAGTTCAGCCGGAGAGTGGAAGGCGAAGCGGCCGCACATGCCCTACTCCCGGATGCCGATGCCTTTCTTGAGCAAAATCATACACACGAGAAATAGTCCGACCGCGAACGTCAGGATGATCACGTACGCTAGCCCGATATCGATGTCCGATACACCGAGCATGCCATATCGAAACGCGTTGACCATGTAGAGAATCGGATTCAGGTGTGAAATTTTCTGCGCGAGCGGCGGCAACAGGGATATCGAATAGAAGACACCGCCGAGATAAGTCAGCGGCGCGAGCACGAAAGCCGGAATGATGGAAACGTCATCGAATTTTTGGGCAAAGATCGCATTGATGAGTCCGCCGAGCGCAAACACAATCGCGGTCAGGATCACAACGGTGAGCGTGATAAACAGGTTCGAAATCTGCACGTCGGTAAAGAACAGCGCGATAATCGTCACCGCGAAACCGACCATGAGACCGCGAATCGCGCCGCCGGCCACGTAGCCGAGGATAATCGCCCAGATCGGCATCGGCGAGACGAGTATTTCTTCGAGGTGTCTCTGGAATTTGGCACCGAAGAACGAGGACACGACGTTGCCGTAAGAATTCGTAATCACGGACATCATGATCAGGCCGGGCGCAATAAATTGCATGTAGTCAAAACCGCCCATCTCACCGATCCGCCGCCCGATCAGGTTGCCGAAAATAATAAAGTACAGTGACATGGTGATGATTGGCGGGACGATCGTCTGTATCCAGATTCGCATCACGCGACTGACTTCCTTGCGAATCAGCGTCCAGAGACTGATCAGTTGTCGTCTCGAATCCACGCGTCAGGCCTGCCCGCCGCCGTCCGCACCGGACTTGTTGTCCGTCACCGCGAAAAATAACTCCTCGAGGCGGCTCATCCTGTTGCGCATGCTGGTGATGTGAATGCCGGCGTCCCCGAGGGATGCGAACAACTGATTCAAATCACGGTCCCGCGGTATTTCGACCTCGAGTTCGTGTTCGTTACGCTTACTGACCTGAAACCCGGCAAGTTTCGGTATTTCGGTTATCGGATCGCGCGTATTCAGCAGGATGACTTCCTGATGCAGGGTGCGCAAAAAATCGGCCATCGGATGATTCTGAATGATGCGGCCGTCGTCGATTATCGCGACGTGACGACAGAGGTTCTCGGCTTCTTCAAGGTAATGCGTAGTCAGAATGATGGTCGTGCCCGCCGCGTTGATGTCCCTTAAAAACTTCCACATCGATCTGCGAATCTCGATGTCCACGCCGGCCGTTGGCTCGTCGAGGATGAGCAGGCGCGGCGAGGAAATGAGCGCCCGGGCGATCATCAGGCGCCGCTTCATGCCCCCGGACAGGTCGCGGGCCACATCGTCGCGCCGATCCCAGAGCTGCAACTGCTCAAGCACCTCGCGACCGCGCTTGCGTGCCTGTTTGAGCGGAATTCCATAAAACCCCGCCTGATTCACGACGATATTGAAAACGCGATCGAATGAGTTGAGGTTGAGCTCCTGGGGCACGACCGCGAGACAGATCTTGGCGGCGTTCGGATCGTCGTCAATACTGTGGCCGAATACGCGCACCTCACCGGATGTCTTGTTGATCAGCGAAGTAACGATGCCAATCGCCGTGGTTTTACCGGCCCCGTTCGGGCCCAACAGGGCGAAAAAATCGCCTTCTTCGACCTCGAGATCGATACCGCGCAGGGCCTGCACTCCGTTGCCATAGACCTTGACCAAATTATGTACAGACAATGCATGCATGGCCGCGCATTGTGCAACGCGCCGTCCGGCAAGCCAACCCGAGGCACACCGTTAGCGGTTAGCACGCGCAATCTTATCGGTATCGGCCGCGACTGCTTTCGGCCAGCAGGAGAGGAATCACGGCCAACCGGGACAGAAGCCTGAAATCAGGATCGCCGCTGCGCGCCGCCCTGATCAGGTCGGGCCAGAATCTCGGGTGCCGGCTCAGGCTCGCCTGCAGCGCGTGAGCAGCGACAGCGGCGTAATCGCAAATCTCTCTGAAGCCCATGCCCGCGAGCTGCCCGACCCGGCCTGTGGCCGGCCCGAGGCACAGGGTCGCGGCGAGCCGGTCATGCTTTGCCGTATGCCAGAGATACATGAGCAGTTCGGTCGCGAACAGGTTTGCGGACTCCCGCCATCGATCCTGGTCCGGCCTGAGTTCGGCGGGCGAATCGGCGACGATATTCGGTGACGGCAGGTTCGCGAACCCGGCCAGCGGGCACGGCGTTGCCGCGATGAATTCGAGCTCGGCTTCCGACAGGGCCCGGAGACCTGCCGTAACGCCCGGATCCAGGCCGAACAGAGATCCCTGCCAGAACAGGGTCTGGTCCGTAATCAGCGTCAGAAAGGCCATATTCAGGTCCTTGAGCTCGGCATAAAACCGCTTATCGGGGGGTTTGCACCGCATATTCTTCTCCTGATTGTTTTGATCAATGTATACTATATATGGTTCGGAGTAACCATAAAATGCGTTTTTATGGCAGTTAGGGGGTTTGAAGGCCATTTAGTAGTCAAACGGGAGGAAATGCGATGCGGGTGACAGACAACCGATATGCGGGGGAACTCGAAAAATTCGACCTGGCCATGCGAATGATCGGACACGAGGCCAGAACAGGCACGATCAGAATCTGCACCGGATTCACCGAGGATCGTATTCGCAAGCTTTACGGGGCTTACTTCAAGTCGGTCGAGGGGCAACAGATTAAGCGCCGCCGCGGAAAATCACCGCGGCAGATCGCTCGGTTCGTCAGCAGCGCTGGACGCCAGGCCGAAGCGACATTGCTCGCCTGTCTTTACCATTACTGCAACGTGTTTCAGCTGAATCGTCTCGGCAAAGTCGTGAGAGCACGACATCGCGACGGGGTGACACTCGGTCTCCGGCTTTGTCAGGCTTTCGAGGCCTATCGTGAGCTGTATCCGGATCCTCAGCTGTCATTCGAATGGGCTTGGAATCTTTATCATGCGTTGATCGAAAGCGGCGAACTTTATTTCGCATGGTGCGAGACCTGCGGCGGTCCATATATTCAGGATACCTATGCACTCGACTACCAGCGTTGCCCGTTGTGCGACCTCAAGGATCACGGCGCGACGACCGTCCGCAACTGAATCGAGGCGGCGGGCTTGATATCATGGACTGCGTGCAGCGTGTGTGAATAAAATAACATGAGTGCATCGGATCTCTATCTGCTCCTCGCAGACATCGTCCTGTTCGTTCACTTCCTCGTCATCGCATTCATCGTGGGCGGCTTTCTGGCGATCCTTTGCGGCAAGTCACGCGGCTGGGCGTGGATTCACAATCGAATATTCCGTGGCCTGCATCTCGCCGCGATGGTAATCGTCGTGCTGCAGGCCTGGCTCGGTCGGCTTTGCGCGCTGACAACTTTGGAGCACGCGTTGCGCGCGAAAGCCGGGCAACCCGGTTACACCGAAACATTCATCCAGCACTGGCTGCACCAGCTGATGTTTTTCGATGCGGCACCGTGGATCTTCACGATGCTTTACAGCGTTTTCGGCGCGCTCGTTCTCATCACCTGGCTCACAGATCGCCCCGGCAAAAGGGGCATATCACCGCCTGGTGGTCGTTAGCCGGCCTGGCTAGAATTTCGACCCAATGGTGAGAAAGTCATATTTGGGTTTCAATGAACAAAAGAATTGAAATTGACGGGCGAGAATCAGGAAAATATCACCATTTATTACGGTTTTTCATCCATTTGGGTGATGTTTCGCTTTGTGAACCGGTGCTATATTAACGCTGCCAGCCCCGTTGGCCTTATGTTCAACGAGCGTTGGCCGGTAAGAGCCACCTCTGCTCGAGAACCCCTTATTCCGGGCATCGAGGTAACCTCTGAGTACTACCGTATTGGCCCCGCCTCCGGCGGGGCCTTTTTGTTGACATAACGGTGTGTATTTTCATCTGCTGATTTTGTTGAATTTATCCATCAACGTCTGATTAAATTGATACAATTCGACAGCCGGGTCCCCGATGACGCAATCATTTCGGACCAACCCGGCGTTTTCAGACTGATAAGAGGCTGACCTCCATAAGACCGGTGCACCCGGCCGTTAAGGTTTGCCTATAAGAATCGGCAGGTTAATACATGCCTTTGATGAAGTTTCATTTTGCGTCCGCCGTTACGTTATGGCTGCGGCGCCTGACAAATGCGTACAACGCGCAGTTGTTAAGGCGAATCAAAGACGCCGAAGTGTGTCCGTACGTCGAGGTTATTCCGGCTTCGGCTAAGCGCACGTCTCGCCTGCCTGCCTATATTGCGAGAAACGGCGGCGTGGCGTTCATGACCGGCATGCACCGGCAATATTTCTGGCATCCGAACGCGCGATTCCTGCCGATTACTGCCACCGCTGTCTTCCACACAGATTCGGGCTGGCAACCGCCGGCACCGACGGGTGAACTGTGCAGGCTCTGCAGACTCTGCGAGAACGCGCGGCCGGAATATCTGAATATCTAGCAATAAATCAGTTTGCAGGGCGCAGGCTCCGAGCGCCCGTAATACAATGTCTTGCGATGATCGATCGCAGGACTTTTTTTTCGGGTAGCTGCGTCGAGCGCCGCACCGAAATCAGATCCGACCCCGCAGCGCTTGCCGAGGCATTGGCACACCCCGAAACGCGATTTCTGCCGGTATGGCGGGAGCGCTGTCTCGTCGAGGGCGATCGTCCCTCGGTTTTCAAACGGGACCAGGTGCTTGCACCCGATGCCGGTCCCGAGGGCGCGATCTTTCTCGGCCAACTCGACGATCGATTCCTGTTCGCCGTTTCGATTGACGCCGTCGAACCGCCCGAAATCGCTGGCGACGGCGAATTCCTGGGACTGCGCGAACTCTCGGCTACGCTGTCCGAAGCCGACGCGGCGCTGATCGCCTACGCCAAAGCCATGGTCAGCTGGCAACAGCGCCACCTTTACTGCGGCGTTTGCGGCGTTCGGAATCGCGCACTGGACGGCGGATTTCTCATGGCCTGCCCCGATCCGGACTGCGCCCACAAAAGTTTCCCGCGACTCGATCCGGCCGTCATTGTGTTGGTCCATCGCGACGAGTACTGCCTGCTGGGCCGACAGGTCCAGTGGTCCGAAGACCGGTTTTCGACCATCGCCGGCTTCGTGGAACCCGGTGAGAGCCTCGAAGACGCGATCCGTCGCGAGGTCCACGAGGAAACCAATATCAACGTCGGACGCTGTGACTACATTGCGTCGCAGCCGTGGCCGTTTCCGTCCGCGCTCATGATCGGTTACCACGTCGATGCCTTAACGCAGGATATTCAGCTCAACGACGGCGAACTGGCCGAGGCACGATGGCTGACGAGAGACGAGATTGCCGCGGGCGCCGTCATCCTGCCGCCGCGCTTCTCGATCGCCTACCGACTGATTGAAACCTGGTTCGATCTCGCTGATAGACCGCACCTCGCAACGCTCGATCTGCCGAACCCGCCGTTCAGGTCCGTGAAGCGGGATAACTGACATTGGGGAAATTTGACGCCGGAGATCGAGGCCAGATGTAAAATCTGCGATGATTCAGAAGATTTCCGAAAGGAACGCCTTAATGTCCTCGAGTTCCGCAGGAATGACCGTGTGCGCTATCGGATATTCCTTCCAGTTCACCACGTAACCCTGCTCGCGAAGTTTGCGGCGCGAGTTGCGCGCGAAGTTGATCGGCACGACGTCATCGACCGTGCCGTGGGCCATGAATATCGGTGGATTGCCGCTGCGTTCCGCGCTCACGGTTTCGGCCAGCGGCAAATAAGCGGATAACGCAATGACGCCGGCCAGCGGTTCCGGGTAGCGCAGCGCCGTGAACAAGGCCAGTGCGCCACCTTGCGAAAAGCCAGCCAGCGCGATCCTTTCCGTGCCGATGCCACGCTCGACTTCACGCGCGATCAAGCGCTCGATCCCGGCCGCGCTCTCACGCAACCCGGCCTCGTCTTCATCCGCGTCCCGGTCGAAGCCCAGGATGTCGTACCAGGCGGGCATAACGACACCGCCATTGATCGTTACGGGTCTGGACGGGGCATTCGGAAAAACGTAACGCACTGGAAGTTCGAGCCCGATATCCAGAGATGGCACGGCCGGTTCGAAGTCGTGCGCGTCCGCGCCGAGCCCGTGCATCCAGATTACGGCCGCTCGTGGCTCCGCGCCCGTTTCCACCTCGACCGTTGGCAATTCCTGCATGGCGCTCCTCGCCGTCGTTCAATCGCAAAAACAGCGCGGATAGTAGCAAAGGGGCGCCCGGGGCCATTTGGATATTTCTTCCGGCGGATCCTTGACTTATCGAATTTCTTTGATAATATGCGCATTAACTAATTTTTATGCGCATTAAATGACATGCCTGCAGAGACCGAAACACGCCAGAAGCGCCACGCAGCGATCCTCGAAATCCTGCGCCAGCAGCCCGTGGCACGTCAGACGCAATTAGTCGATCTGCTGCGCGGCAAGGGCATCGACGCAACCCAGTCAAGCGTCAGCCGCGATCTCAGGCAGCTCGGCGTAATGAAACTCGGCCAGGGATATGCGCCGGCCGAGCCTGTCGATGAAGGCCTGAATCGGACGCTCATGGACGAATTCGTACGTGACATCCAGACTGCCGGCGCCAACCTGACAGTGGTGAAGACGGCGGTCGGCGCCGCGCAGCGCGTCGCAGTTTACCTCGACCGGTCGGGTTGGACCGAAATGGTCGGGACCCTGTCCGGGGACGATACGATTTTCGTCGCGACGCGCAATGCGGCTGATCAACGCCGGCTCGTTGCGAAGCTGCGCGCGCAGTTTAGCGATTAAGGAATTGATGACAGGTTTATAGAAGACATGAACAACCCATCGAAATCAGTCCCATCGAAATCGTTCGATGGGGAATCAGCGATCATCCTCGCCTTCTCGGGCGGACTCGACACGTCCTTCTGCGTACCCTGGCTGAAGGAGACTTACCAGCGCCCGATCATTACGGTCTGCATCAACACCGGCGGCGTCGATGACGATGCGGCCAAGGCCCTCGAGCACAAAGCCCTGGCTCTCGGGGCACAGGAACACGTACTCGTCGAGGCACGGCAGATCTTTTTTGATCGCGTTATCAAATTCCTGATCGCGGGCAATGTTCGGCGCGGTCATTTTTACCCGCTCTGCGTAGGCGCCGAGCGCGGCATACAGGCAGCGCTGCTCGCCGAAATAGCGACCGCACGAGGCAGCGACACCGTTGCCCACGGCTGTACGGCCGCGGGCAACGACCAGGTCCGGTTTGAAGTCGCGCTGCGAACGATCAACCCGAATCTGACCGTCCTCGCGCCGGTCCGGGATGAGTCGTTCGTGCGTAGCGAGCAGATTAAATATCTCGAAGATCACGGCCTGCCCGTGCCGGCGAGCGCTTCAGCCTACTCTATCAACCGAGGCCTCTGGGGCGTGTCCATCGGCGGCAAGGAAACGCTCGATTCGAAGGAATCGATTCCCGAAAGTGCCTGGGAACTGTCGGCCGGCGCGCTCCACAACCCGCGGCCGATCGAGCAACATTGCGTTGGATTCACGCGGGGCGTGCCTGCAAGTCTCGATGGGGTGGCTATGGAGCCGGTCGAACTCATCGAAGCACTCGAGCAAATGGCCGGTGTTTTCGGTATCGGGCGCGGCATTCACCTCGGTGATACGGTGCTCGGCACGAAAGGCCGAATCGCGTTCGAAGCCCCCGCGGCCGAGGTCTTGCTGACTGCGCACCGGGAACTCGAAAAGCTCACGCTGAGTGCGTTGCAGATTCGCGTCAAGGACTCGGTAGCGGCCGTCTATGGCGACTTCATTCACGAGGGCAAACAACTCGACGCGGTCTGTGCCGATATCGAGAGCCTCCTGACGTCTTCGCAGCGAAATGTAACGGGCGAAGTGAAGCTCCAGTTCCGGCCCGGCAGCGTGTTCGTCGAGGGCGTCAGCTCGCCCCACTCGCTCATGGCCGCGACCAAGGGCGTGTACGGCGAAACCGCCGGTGAGTGGACACCGGCAGATGCGCTGGGCTACTCGAAGATTCTGTCACTGACGGGCATGCTCCAGACGCGAGCGGCGCGGGGCGACAGTGTGGAGCCAGATTCATGAAAACCGTCATCGCCGACAAAATCGCCTCAGTCGCACAGGACCAGGGGCTCAAACGCAAGCTGCAGGTCAGCGAAGAGATCCCGTGCGAGGAAGGCGTACTCCTGGCCGCCGAAATTCTCAATAACAAAAGTTCGTATAACACGCTCGAACTCATGAGTGGCCGTATGGCCAAAATTCGGCGCGGTGACATCATCGTCGGTGCGCTCGGCCACCGGAAAGCATTGTTCGGCTATTCCGGCCATCTACCCGAAAAGCTCGTGCCCGGGGACACCGTGCAGGTCCTGAACATCGGTGGCGTGCTGGGTATCTGCGACTCGGTCAATGCGAACTTCGGGCAGCCGTTCGACGCCAGGGTGCTGGGCACGGTGCTGAATTTTCCGTATCTCGGTGAACGCATCGGTGTCCCGGCGCGGGTCGGCACGGGCAAGTTGGATATTCACGCGTCCATCGATACCGGTGACGTGCCGGTCGTCGTGCTGGCCGGCACCAGCATGGATTCGGGCAAGACGGCAGCCGCCAGTGCAATCATCAGCCGACTGCGACATCTCGGATATACGGTCGACGCGTTCAAGGCGACCGGTGTTTCGCTGCGGCGAGACATTCTCGCGATGGAAGACGCCGGCGCGCGCAATACGGCGATTTTCACCGACTTCGGCGTCGTCGCGACGACCGCCGAAAACGCGCCGATCGTGACGCGCATGATGCTGACGCAACTCGCGACCGAAAAACCCGACGCGATCGTGTTCGAACTTGGTGATGGACTGCTCGGCGCGTATGGCGTCGAGGCGATATTGCGCGACGCCAAGATTCGCGAGGCAATTACATGCCTCGTGTTATGCGCAAACGATCCCGTCGCGGCCTGGGGCGGCGTACGGTTGCTGCGCGAGGAGTTCGACTGCGAACCCCATGTCGTCACGGGCCCAGCTACGGATAACCTCATCGGCACGGAACTCATCGTCGAACGACTGGACTTACCGGCATTCAACGCCATAACCCATGGCGCCGAACTCGGCGACGCCGTGGCGCAGGTGCTCGGTCTGGAAAATAGAGCAACATTTGATCTGGAAAAATCATGACATCAACCGTTCCGACATTGGTACTCGGCGGTACCGGCTACGTGGCCGGCGAGCTGCTGCGCCTGCTCGCCGGCCACCCCCATTTGAAGGTCGTCGGCGTCATGTCGGCAAGCCAGGCCGGCAATCCGATACGCGCGACGTTTCCGCAACTCCAGGATTGTCTGGGCGACCTGTGCTTCAGTACCAAGGCGGAACTCATCGACCTGCTTGCGGCCGGCCCGCATGCGCTGTTCTCCGCCGCCCCGCACGGTGCGAGCGCGGCGCTGGTCGCTGAGTTCGTCGCGCAAGCCGAAAAAACCGATTGCGAACTCACCATCGTCGATGCGTCGGCGGACTTTCGCTACGCTGACGCCGCGGATTATGAGGCGGTGTATGGACAACCGCACGGCGCACCCGAATTGCTGAATCGGTTCACGAGCGTATTGCCGGAGCACCGCCAGCACGTTGATCAACCGCATATCGGCCACCCGGGCTGTTTCGCGACGGCCCTGCTCATGGCGGCCGTGCCGCTCATGAAACTGGATATCGCCTTGCCGGATCTTTTCGCCGTCGGCGTCACCGGCAGCACAGGATCGGGGCGCACACCAACGGCCGGCACGCATCATCCGGAGCGGCAGTCGAACCTGTTTGCCTACAAGCCGCTCGCGCATCGACACAGCCCGGAGGTCGTTAATATCTGCGAATCCGTGACTGGTCAGCGGCCGGCGTTGCATTTCATCCCGCATTCCGGACCCTTCGCGCGCGGCATACACATCACGATGCAAGCGCAACTGAAGGCGAAGATGAGTGCGGACGCGATCCGTGGCGCACTCGCGGATTTCTATGCCGATGCCGACTTCGTCCGGGTCCACGATGACGCGCCGCGCATCAAGGATGTCGTGGGCAGCAATTACTGCCACATTGGCGTCGCCGCGGACGGCGACACCGTCGTGATACTCGTGGTTATCGACAACCTCATCAAGGGCGCCGCCGGCGGAGCCCTGCAATGGATGAACCGGAAACTTGGCTTTGCCGAAACCGCGGGCCTCACGGGGCCGGCCCTTGCCTGGATATAACGGACCGGTGTGACCGATATGAGCGCACGAGAACATGAAGCAAAACACCTGCTGCAGGTGTACAGCCAGTTTCCGATCGAGCCGACCAACGCGCAGGGTGTTTACCTGCACTGCAACGGCCGGAAGGTCATCGACTTCTATGGCGGTCATGCCGTAGCGGCACTGGGCTATGGTCATCCGGCCATGCTCGAGACCCTCGATGCCCAAGCCCGGTCGCTTTTTTTCCAGAGCAATGCGGTCGCAATGGAAGTCCGGGCGCAGGCGGCCGAGACGCTGGCCCGCTTTGCGCCGCCCGGTCTCGAACACGTATTTTTCGTGAACAGCGGTTCCGAGGCGAATGAGAATGCGCTGCGGATCGCGTGCAAAATCACGGGCCGGTCCCGGGTCACGGCAATTGAACATGGCTTTCATGGGCGCACGGCCGCTGCCGGCATGGTGACCTGGGGCGCGAGAAAAACCTGGTATGGCTTTCCGGGAGGGCCGTTCAACGTGGACTTCGTCCCGCGCAACGACGTCGACGCCATCGCCGGGAAAATATCCAGCGAAACGGCAGCCGTAATCGTGGAACTCGTGCAGGGCGTGGCCGGCGCCTATGATCTCGATCAGTTGTTCGTAACAAACTTAGCCGAGGTCTGCGCCAAAAAAGGTGCGCTCCTGATCGTTGACGAAGTCCAGACCGGAATCGGCCGCTGCGGTCAGCCTTTTGCGAGTTCAATCTACGCAGTGAACCCCGATATGATCACCGTCGCTAAATCAATCGCGGGCGGCTTTCCGTGCGGTGCGCTCATCGTCAACGGCGCGATCGCTGGCGAAGTGGGTCTCGGCGATCTCGGCAGTACCTTCGGCGGTGGCCCGCTCGCCTGCGCGCTCGTCCATACGGTCATCAAAGTCATCCAGGATGACAACTTGATGGATAACGTCCTCGAGCTATCCCGAATGCTCGCGGAAGCCTGCCCCGTCGGACCCGTGGAAAGTGTCCAGGGCATCGGCTTCCTGCTGGGCCTGCGCTGCCGGCGGAATGCATCCGAAGTCGTGGACGAATTACTCGCACGCGACATCCTCGTCGGCAATAGTGCGGATTCCAAAGTGTTTCGCCTGTTACCCCCACTTATACTTGAACGACAACACATGCAACAGCTCATAGACAGCCTTGCGGAACTGCCAGAATAACGAGGAACCACATTGATGAAACTATTTAACGATCTTGCGGACTTCAGCGCCAAAGAAATAAGCGATTTGCTGACGCTCGCAAACCGGCTGCAAACGAACCCGGAGCCGCACGCCCTGGAAGGTAAAGTATTGGCGCTGCTGTTTATGAGTCCTTCTCTACGAACGCTCGCTTCATTCCAGTCCGCCATGGTCCGACTCGGGGGTGGCGCGTTTATCATCTCGCCGGACATGTCGATTCACGGTCTCGAAACGCGACCCGGAATCGTCATGGACGGCATGGCCGCAGAGCACATCCGGGAGGCCGTACCCGTCATCGCGTCTTACGCGGACGCGATCGGCATTCGCGCGTTCGCCGAGCGGCGGAGCCTGGATGACGACCTGGCCGATCTGGAATTCAACAACATGAGCCATTTGTGCGAGATTCCGCTCATTAATATGGAGTCGGCTATCAACCATCCATGTCAGAGCCTTGGCGACTGGAAGACCATGGATGATCTCGACGTGCCGCGCCAGGGTGGCAAGTTCGTTTTGAGTTGGGCCTATCACCCGCGCGCACTGCCACTGGCCGTCCCGGCCGCAACGGTGCATATGGCGGCAATGCGGGGCATGGATGTGACCGTGCTGCGCCCGGATGGTTTCGCGCTGCCCGATCCGATCATGCAAAAGGCCAGCAAGGCAGCCGAAGCAGCCGGCGGATCCGTGCGGGAAACGGACGACAGGGCCGAAGCGTTAAACGGCGCGCAGATCCTTTACGCGAAGTCCTGGTCTTCGACGCGCCACTACGGCGACCGCGTCAAGGATCAGGAACTGCGCGTGGAACTCGACGACTGGTGCGTCGATAACACGTGGTTCGACACGACCCATAAAGACTGCCGGTTCATGCACTGTCTGCCCGTGCGGCGCGGCGTCGTGGCCCTGGACGAAATACTGGACGGACCGAGAAGCATCGTCATCCAGGAAGCGCAAAACCGGCTATACGCGCAGATGGCCGTGCTGTACGAAATGCTGGTCGAAAAAAACTAGTCGAGAACAGAGTCATGCAGAATTCTGACAATCGGGATATCGTCGTCGCAGCGCTCAAGCATGCAGCGCCGTACATTCGTATGTTCAAGCACAAGATTTTCGTAATCAAAGCCGGAGGCGAAATTTTTACCAGTCCGGAGTCGACGCGCGCGCTCATCGAACAGATCACGATCCTGCATCAGGTCGGCATTCGAGTCGTACTCGTGCACGGCGGCGGACCACAGTCGACAAAACTCGCGGAAGCACTGGACGTGCCGACTCAGTTTATCGAAGGGCGGCGTGTCACCGACGAGCACTCGCTTGAAATCGCAGCGATGGTACTGAACGGACAGATCAATACGCGGATACTCGCCGTGTGCCGGGATCTGGGTTTGCCCGCAGTCGGCATCAGTGGCGTGGACGCCGGACTGATCCGGGCAAAAAAGCGACCGCCTGTCGACGTCAAGGGTCATGACGCCGGACCCGTCGACTACGGTTTCGTCGGCGATGTCATTTCGGTCGATGCCGGTGTGCTGCGGACGCAACTCGAAGGCGGGTTCGTGCCCGTGATCAGCCCGCTGTCCGCGGATGAATCCGGCACCTTGCTGAATATCAACGCAGACACCGTGGCCGCGGCACTGGCCGCCGCACTCTGCGCTGAGAAGCTGATCCTGATCACCGGCACGCCCGGCATCCTGGAAAACCGGCAGGACCCGACTTCGATCGTGTCTTACATCGATCTCGCGGGACTGCAGAAACTGCGCGACGGTGGCTCGCTGGTCGACGGCATGTTGCCGAAAGCGATCGCGATCGAAGCAGCCATCAAGGGGGCCGTGCGAAGGGTGCATGTCATTTCGTACAAAATGCCCGATAGTCTTTTGCTCGAAGTCTTTACGAACGAAGGCACAGGCACGCTGATTATAGAAAATATCGACACCCTTTCAGCTGAAGAGCAGGAGCCGGGAGTCCAGTCATGAAACGTCTCTGGGACAAAGGCGAGCCGCTGGATGAGAGAATTCTGCGGTATACGGCAGGAGAAGATCACGAACTCGATGGCCGGCTCGTCGAATATGACGTCCGTGCATCGATTGCGCACGCGAATATGCTCAATCAGCAAGGGCTCTTGCCCGATGAAGATTTGCGAGCTATCAAGGACGGTCTCGAAGCACTCGCAAGTTCGCACGCCGAGGGTGATTGGGACATCAGTCTCGAAGACGAGGACGTGCATACGGCACTCGAGACGCGGCTCACGGACGACATCGGCGAAGCGGGGAAGCGAATTCATCTCGGTCGATCACGTAATGATCAGGTCCTCGCAGCACTGCGGCTGTATCTGCTCGATGCGGCCGATGCGCTCGAAGATAACGCCGAGGCCGTCGCGGACACGCTCGAAGCGTTGGGCAGCCGGGAGGCGGATACGCCCCTGCCGGGTTACACCCACATGCAACAGGCGATGCCGAGTTCAGTTTCGGAATGGGCAAACGGGTTCGCCGCGGAAATTCGCGACGACGCGCGGGGCATCGCGGCGAGCCGGCGACGACTGTCCAAGAACCCGCTCGGTAGCGCGGCCGGTTACGGCACGCCCGGACTGCCGATCGATCGCAACGCAACCTGTGATGAACTCGGTTTCGACATCGTGCATGAACCCGTAACGGCGGTGCAATTATCACGCGGCAAGGCCGAAGCCGGCTTGGTGTTCGAGCTCTGTATGCTCATGCAGGACCTTGGTCGGCTGTCCACGGACCTGTTGCTCTTCTATACCCAGGAGTTTTCATTCATCACACTACCGAATTCAATGACGACGGGCTCATCGATCATGCCGCAGAAGAGAAACCCCGATGTCCTCGAACTCGTGCGCGGCGGCACGGCGACGATGCAGGCCTGTCTCGCAGAGATCATGGGTATCACCGCAAAAATAGGCTCCGGCTATCAACGCGACCTGCAGCGGATCAAGCCACCGTTGTTCCGGGCGATCGACATGGCCGGCGAGTCAGCCGAAATCATGGTGCCGTTGATCGATGGGCTCGAATTCGAGCGGGAAAACATTTATCTGGATGCTTCGATCTATGCCGCGGGCCGGGCGAACCGTATCGTTCTCGAGGAAGGCATCAGTTTTCGAGAGGCTTATCTGCGCGTGGCCGAAGAACTCGAACGAGAAAGCGAAAATGATCCCGAAGCACGCGACTAGGCCACTTCAGTCCGGGTCGAAAACACCCGGATTGAATCGGTTCGTTCTGTTGTACGCGCTGGCAGCTCTCTTCGCGCTGTTGGCAGCCTGCGGACTCAAAGGCGGCCTGTACATTCCCGTGGAGGAATCCGCTGGCGGAGCTGAAATCGAGATCGAAACCGAGATAAAGACCGGGACCGGGACCGAGACACAAACCACCATTGAAATAGAACCTGCCGAAACGGAGACCCGCGAACCGGAATCGGCGGAAAAGTCCGCGCCAGATTCCGACTGAAGCGCGTGGCGACCTCCCAATCATCATCCGAATTGCTCGTCCTGGTCGACGGGTCGTCTTATCTCTACCGCGCGTTTCACGCGCTGCCCGAACTCGAGAACTCCGAGGGCCAGCCGACCGGAGCCGTGCACGGTGTTCTGAACATGCTGCACAAATTGATTCGCGAGCAGAACCCGGACCATATTGCCGTGGTCTTCGACGCGCCGGGTAAAACTTTCCGGGACGAACTTTTCGAAGAGTACAAGGCCAACCGTCCACCGATGCCCGACCCATTGAGGGCACAAATCGAGCCGTTGCTCGCGACGATCGCGGCAAACGGCTGGCCTCTGTTGCGCGTCAAAGGCGTGGAAGCAGATGACGTCATCGGCACCTTGACAGTTCAGGCCGTTGCGCGGGGCCTGACCGTAACGATCGTGACGGGCGATAAGGACATGGCGCAGCTCGTTAACGAGAAGGTCACGCTACTCGACACCATGCCGAGGGGGCCGAGTCGGACACCGCGCGTCACTGATGAAAATGGCGTCATAAAAAGATTCGGGGTTCGTGCCGATCAGATCATCGATTATCTCGCACTCGTGGGCGACAGCTCGGATAACATTCCCGGTGTCCCGAAAGTCGGCGCCAAGACGGCCGCGGCCCTGCTCGCGCATTTCGACCATGTCGACGATATTCTCGATGATCTCAAAGCAGTCGCCGGACTGGCCGTACGAGGAGCGAAAGGACTCGCGGACCGCATCGATGAAAATCGCGAAACGTTGCTGCTGTCGAAAACTCTCGCCACGATTCGCACGGATCTGGACCTCGATACCGGTATCGACGCCCTGAAACCGGGCCCGCCGGATCTGGATACGTTGCGTCCACTGTACGAAAAACTCGAACTCCGACGATTGCTCGAGACCTTGCCCGATGATGCACCTCTGGCATCAGCAGCCGTGAACGACTTCGAAACGATCCTGACCGATGCGCAGTTCAAGAGGTGGCTTAAAAAAATACAGGACGCCGACCTCGTCGGTTTCGATACGGAAACGACGAGCATCGATTACATGAAAGCCGAGATCGTCGGTTTTTCGTTCGCTGTCGCCGACGGTGATGCGGCCTACCTGCCCGTCGCCCACGACTATCCGGGCGTCCCGACACAGTTGTCCCGCGAAGATGTGCTAAAACGCCTGCGGCCGTGGCTCGAAAACGAGCAACACGCCAAAGTCGGCCATCACCTGAAATACGACGCGCACGTGCTGCACAATCATGGCGTCACCCTGGCCGGCATGCGCTACGACTCGATGCTCGAATCATATGTTCTAAACAGCACAGCGACACGTCACGACCTGGATTCGGTGGCGCACGAGTACCTCGGCCAGGAAACCATTCATTATGAAGACGTCGCCGGCAAGGGCGCCAAGCAATTGCGCTTCGACCAAGTGCCGATCGAGCAGGCCGCGCCGTATGCGGCCGAGGATGCCGACGTCACGCTGCGCCTGCATCGAGTGCTGTGGCCGGACCTCGAAAAAACGGGGCGACTGGCAAAGGTCTACACGGACATCGAGCAACCGCTTGTCCCCGTACTCGCGCGCATGGAGGAATCCGGCGTACTTATCGATGCGAATTTGCTCGACGACTTGAGCGCCGAGTTCGCCGAGAAGATGGCTGAGATCGAAGCACAGGCAATCAAAGAGGCCGGGCATCCCTTCAACCTGGGCTCGCCGAAGCAACTCCAGGAAGTGCTGTTCGAAGAACTGAAACTGCCCGTGATCCGCAAGACGCCGAAGGGTCAGCCGTCGACGGCTGAAGACGTGCTCGCCGAACTTGCGCCAGACTATCCTTTGCCTCAGCTCATTCTCGACTACCGCAGTCTGAGCAAACTGAAGTCCACTTATACGGACAAGCTGCCGATGCAGATCTTCCCGAAGACCGGCCGCATTCACACGTCGTACCACCAGGCCGTCACAGCAACGGGGCGATTATCGTCGTCCGATCCGAACCTGCAAAACATCCCGATTCGATCCGACGAGGGGCGTCGGATCCGGCAGGCCTTCATCGCGCCCGACGATCACGTGCTGCTGGCCGCCGATTATTCGCAGATTGAACTGCGCATCATGGCCCATATCTCGGGCGATACAGGTCTCCTGAATGCGTTCGCAAACGATCAGGATATTCATCAGGCCACGGCGGCCGAGGTGTTCGGCACACCGCTCGACGAGGTCAGTGCCGATCAGCGCCGCTCGGCAAAGGCCATCAATTTCGGCCTCATTTACGGTATGTCGGCCTTCGGGCTGGCCCGGCAGCTTCGTATCAGCCGCGGCGAAGCGCAGGAATACGTCGATCTGTATTTCGATCGATACCCCGCCGTCAAGGCCTACATGGAAGCCACCCGGGCCGAGGCCCGGGAAAACGGTTACGTCGAGACGGTCTTCGGCCGACGCCTCTATTTGCAGGACATCAATGCGCGCCAGGCGCAGCGCCGGCAATATGCCGAACGCAGCGCGATCAATGCGCCGATGCAGGGCACCGCCGCCGATATCATCAAAATGGCCATGGTCGGGATCGACGCCTGGCTGCAGCGCGAAAACGTGCCGGCGCAACTGCTCATGCAAGTCCACGACGAACTCGTGCTGGAAGTCCGCGAGGATTGCGCGGCTGCGGTGCAGGCCGAGGTCGTCGGCCTCATGAGCGGGGCAGCCGATCTCCGGGTACCACTCAAGGTCGCGGCCGGGGTCGGTCGCAACTGGGACGAGGCGCATTAGACCGGCCGGTATGCCTCGCGCGGAACTTTTCCGGTTAGACCACGTCTAAATAGCCGGGTGTGATAATCCCCCCCGCAGTCCTCCCTGAGCGGGGAAACCAAAAACCGGTCACCCCAAACCGGTTTTTTTTGCCTCGAGCGCGCCCTGACCGGCCGCTCGAGGCTTCTTTTCGCGTCACGGCTTGTGTTGGGTCACGGCAGGGTCAGCATGTCGGTCAGCAGCCCGCGCGCCGCATCGACCCCCTGTCCCTTGGTGGCGGAAAACAGCTGTGCCGTCGCCCGCTCCCCGAGTTCTTTTTGCACCGCGGCTAAGGACTTGTCCGCCGCTTGGCGCTTGAGCTTGTCGGCTTTGCTCAGGAGCACGTGAACGGGGCATGCGATCGAACCGCACCAGTCGATCAGCTGCCGATCGAAATCTCCAAGCAGCCTGCGGCTGTCGACGATGAGCATCAGGCCCCGCAAAGACTCGCGCGACCGGAAATAGTCGTCGAGAAGCTCACGCCAATGCTGGCGCAGGGAGCGGCTGACCCGGGCAAAGCCGTACCCCGGCAGGTCTACGATGCGCTGGTTTGCCGTCAGGCTGAAGAAATTGATCAGCTGTGTCCGGCCCGGGCTCTTGCTCGTGCGGGCGAAATTCCGCCGATTCACAATGGCATTGATCGCGCTGGATTTCCCGGCGTTCGAGCGCCCCGCGAATGCGACTTCCATGCCCTCGTCCGACACGAACTGGCTCGCCTCATGTGCGCTCGTCAAAAACGCGGCATCCGGGAATACGGACATTCGGAGGTCCCCTCAGAAATTTGGTGTAGAATGCGCCGCTGCAAAGAGTTTAGCATGGCTTGTTGCGCTTCCCCGCCGGACATTCAGCGGAGCGCATTTAAGTAATAAAAAGCCACCGAATTAGCTTTTCAAGAGACGTTTAGAACATTGATCAGACCCACCCAATTGCGATTCATATTACGACTGTTTATCCTTTTGGGACTCGGCCTTTGTGCTACGACCACCGGCACGGCGGCAGGCGATGCGCAGAGAGGTCAGGCAAACTCAATCACCTGCGCGGCCTGTCATGGTCAGGACGGCAACAGCATCAATCCGGAATGGCCCAGTATCGCCGGGCAGAACGAAAAATATATTATGCGTTCCCTGCATTCTTATCAGGACGGCGCTCGACAAAACGTATTGATGAGCAGCCAGGTCCAATCTCTTGATGAGCAAACGATGGAAGATCTTGCCGCCTATTTCGCGTCCCAGGAGCCCGGTAAGCGGACGACGGATCCCGCCCTCGTCACTCAGGGCGAGCGCCTTTACCGCGGCGGCAACATGGAACGGGGCGTCAGCGCCTGTATCGCCTGCCACGGCCCTCTCGGTCACGGCAACCCGGGCGCCGGCTATCCGTCGATTGCCGGTCAGCATTCGACTTACACGAAAAGCCAGCTGCTCGCGTATCGATCAAACACGCGTCAGACGGACCCGAACCGAATCATGCGAGATATCGCACGCCTCATGACTGACGATGAAATTAGCGCCGTCGCCTCATATATGCAGGGCATGCAATAACGAAGGACGAGTCCTATGAATACCTTTCGAGATCTACTGACGATCACCGTCATCTTCGTGCTGGGCGCCTGCGGCGGCCCACCGGAAACGGACCGGTTAGACGACGACGCATCCCGGGCGCCGGCGCCGTCTGCAAGCAACCCGTTGGAAACGCCGACTGAAACGACCGATCCGACCGAGATCGCGGCGCTGGAAGCGGTCGAAGAGTCAGCCGGTGAACCCACAGAAACGCAGGCAGCCGTCGAAGACACCATCGTACTCGCCGAGGCACCGCCCGAGGCCGCAACTGCCGGCCAGCCGAACTGGAAATTCGATGCGGACAAGCATTTCACGATGCTGACGACGGCCCAAGGGACCAGTAGCCCACCCGATGTCATCGAAGTAACCGAGGTATTCTGGTACGGCTGCACGCACTGCTTCAACTTCGACCCGTATATCAAGAAATGGTCCCAGGATCTTCCGGACGACGTCAACTTCGTGCGCCTGCCCGTGATCTGGAATCCAACGAACCAGATTCACGCGCGCCTGTTCTATACCGCGGAAGCCCTCGGCAAACTCGACGAGATGCATGAGGCCGTTTTCCGAGAAATGCATCTCAATAAAAAGATGTTAAGTACACAGGTCGAGATCCTTGAGTTCTTCCAGCGCTTCGACGTAACGGAAGAAGAATTCAATAATACGTTCCGTTCATTCGCGATCGAGAGTAAATTAAAACGCGCGAAAAATCTGACGCAGCGATATCGAATACAGAGCGTACCGCTACTGGTCACAAACGGAAAATATCTGACCGAGGGCCCGGAAATCCGGAATTTCGACGATATGCTCGCCGTCACCGCGGAACTCGTCGAACGAGAACGCCAGGAACTCTGACCGGCTCGATCAGTTTTCGCGCGCGCTGATCCGGGCACGCCGGACATCGTGCATATCGTCTGCACAACGTTCACAGTTCACCCAACCCGAATCGCCATCAGCGTAATATTCCTTTTTCCAGATGGGCACCCTGTGCTTGACCTCGTCGATAATATAACGGCAGGCCGCGAATGCCTCATCACGATGAGCTGAACTGACGCCGATCCAGACGGCGAGGTCGCCGATTGCGAGCGTGCCCAGGCTGTGAACACAGCGGGCGACAATAATACCAAAACGCTCGTGGGCTTCCCGCAGAATTTTTTCGCCTTCCTTGAGCCCGAGCTTCTCGTAAGCCTCATATTCGAGGCGCAGCACCTGCCTGCCATCATTGTGATGGCGCACCCAGCCCTCGAAGCTTACATAGGCGCCGGCACCGGGATCGACAGCCTGATCGCGGCGGGCTTGCAAATCCAACCGTGAGCGCGTGAATTCGAAACGGCTCATCCGCCCGCCACCGGCGGAATGAAAACCACGCAATCACCGTCACTGAGTCGGGCACTCCAGTCGCCGAATTCATCGTTGATCGCGACCTTCAGCTGCCCCATTTCCGGAAACCGATAGCGTACCCTGAGCTCGTCGAAGAGTTCCGCGACAGTACCGGCATCGGTTTCGACTTCTTCCGTGTTGCGTCCCGCACGTTCACGCAAGATTGCGAAATATTCGATGCGAATACTGACCATGATTCAGGCAGTGTACCATCGGTACAACAGACGCGCGCCGACGACGAACACGAGCAATGCGGTCAGCCGGCGCACCGTTAGTGGCGACAGCACACGAATTCCTGCGCGGCTGCCGATCTGGCCGCCCACAAGGACAGCCGGAAACAGCCATATATAGTCCGCGAGGTCGCCGCGAATTTCGAGCCCGTCGAGTTTCGCCCACTGGCCGATCAAGCCGGCGCAGGAATTGATGAGAATAAAAAAACTCGCTATCGCAGGGATGAATCGTACCGGCAGGATACGCATGAGGTAAAGCATCGGTGCGAGAAAAATCCCGCCGCCGATGCCGACGAGTCCTGCAATATAGCCAAGCACACCGCCGGCAATAAATCCGACCACCCACAACCGCCCGGATGACGCCGGCTCGGTTTCGTCCGAATCGATCGACGGATTAGCCAGCATCGCGACGGTCGACATGATCAGCACACAACCGAGCGCGAGCATGAATGTGTCCTTGTCGATCGGCGTAATGCCGCCGAGCCAGGCCATCGGCACCGACAGGATTATGAACGGCAGGACAGCCGCCACGCGCAACCGCCCGGCCCGCGCATAATGAATCGTTCCCGACGTGACGACGATGAGATTGCAGATCAGCGCGATAATCGGCACCAGCCGAAAATCGGTTTCCACAAGCATGAGCATGGCCGTATACGACGAACCACCGCCGAATCCGACCGATGCGTACAGCGCCGCAATGACGAGAAATGACGGGACAAGGATCAGCATCGGACATTTATTTTTGTTGGCGGCGATAGCCTGACGGTTGGGGCTCAAGCACGCAAGTCCATTTCGGCAAATACGCATGCCCCGGTTATCGAAAAAATGGCCCTGCCGGAGTAAACTGGTAAAGCTAGCCCGTGATGGCTGAGGATTAAGCTCGGCAATCAAGTTGCAGGAACAACTATGGAATTGAGTCAATTGAAAACGGAAAGCGTTCGCAAGTTACTCCTTCGTAAGAAGGATGAACTGGCAAATCGTGTTGACACCATTCACGATCATGCGCGAAATCCGCTTGATGCCGACTCGGCGGAACAGGCGGCTCAGCTTGGCAACGTCGAGGTTAAGGTTGCGCTCGAGAACGAGGCGATGCAGGAACTCGTGGAGATTCGGTCTGCATTGCAGCGCCTCGAGCAGGGCGAATATGGAATCTGTGCGAGCTGCGGAGAAGAAATCAGTTGGGAACGCCTCGAGGCGCGGCCGGCCTGTACCGAATGCGTCGAGTGCGCGGAACTCGGATAGTTTTGGAGCGTAGCTAACTCGCGAATAGCTGGCTTAGATCTGCGAATCCCTTAAACTCGATTGCGTTGCCGCTCGGATCGGCAATAAAAAACGTACCCTGTTCGCCTGCCTGGCCGCGAAATCTCATATAGGGCTCGATCACGAATTCAACCCGGGCTTCGGTCAAGCGGTCGGCGAGCGCCTGCCACTCGTGCATTTCAAGGATGACGCCCCAGTGCGGCACGGGCACTGACTTGCCGTCTACGGTATTGCGCTGACTCTGCGTGCTGCTCGCGCCAATCTTACGGTGGCAAACCAGTTGATTGCCGAACAGGTCGAAATCGACCCAGTCCGTATCACTCCTGCCTTCCGCGCAACCGATCAAGTCGCCATAGAAACGCCGCGCCGCATCGAGGTCGTCGACGAGAATTGCCGCGTGAAAAGGCCTAGCACTCATCGCGATCGCTTATTGCTCGAGGATCCCAGTCGTAAGGGTCCCAGGCAACCGGCGCCGTGGTTAAATACGCCCGCACTTCGTCGATAAAGCGCTCGAGCGGTAGTTCGGATTTTTCGGTGCCCTCGAGGTAAAGCCGCGGCACCACCTGCGTGATCTTCTCAGACCGCCAAGTGCCGTACGCCGACTCGATCGCATTGAGCCGTTCCGCGAGAGCGCTCAAGTCGGCACGCAATAACGGCCGCCTCGATACAACCTGGAGCCAGCTGTCGTATCGATATTGAAATTCGAGCCTCCCGCCCTGTGCTCGAATAATTCGATTGCAATCGGTCGCGTTGTGTATTGCGAACGGATGGACGGCCCCCTGCTCGGACTGCAGATAACGGCGCACCGTCCGCATCGAAAGATCTTCCGGAATCATAACCACGGCCAGGTCGAGTTCGGGATATTCTTCGATTTTTACCCTGCCGTCTGCAATCAGTGCCTCGCTTTCGGCGAGGTGGGCGTCTGGCTCGCTCCAGCAGGCCTTGAACCCATCGATGTCCACTAATATTTCTGGAAGACGATCGAGCATCCGACGGTAGAGACTCGCGACCTGTTGCCGTTCGCAACCTGCGAATGTGCCCGGCGGCAACGGCGAGGTACGCTGGTCCGCAAAAGCTTCGATTACGAAGCACAGCCGCGCGGCTTCGAGATCAGTGTAGGTGCCAAAATCGCCGGCCAGCGCCGCATCCTGCAATAATTCGCGATGTTCTATTGCCGTCTCGGGTTGGTGTAACGCGAACATGCTAAACAGCCCGTCCTCGTCGAAGTGATTATTCGACACGCACTCGGCGTGCGCATGCAACGATGGCGCATCGAGATAGGCAAACACCGTCGCGGTGGAGGTGTCCCGCTTGAGGCTATCGGGCGTGGTATTGACCGGCCAGTGCGATAGTGTCAGCACCGTAGCGTCCTGCGGCGGGCCGTCGACGATGATATTCGGTCGGCCGCGAACTTCGCGGTACGGCACATATTCGAGTGGATCTGGCAGAAGCGCGGTCATTACACAGTCCGCGCACGAAGACGCGGTTTCCGGATTAAGATTGGAGCGACAACGCTAGACAGTATCTCGCCTGGATCTGACGAACATGCAGGCGAGCCACGCAACGACCCCGGTCAGGCAGGCCCACATCACAAGGTACAGCGGCCCCGCAATATAGACGCGGCCCGGATCCAGCTCGGCCGGAACCAATGCGTCCCAGAGATACCAAACGATCCCGATACCGGCCGGGACCATCGTCGGCCACAGGGCCACGGCGCGGCCCACGCCGCCTGCCTTACCTGCACCCCGCAGCAACAGCGCCGAGATCAACCCGCCGATCAGCATCGGCACGATATTCATGGCGAAAACGGTCACCATCGTGTCCGGTCGGGGACCGAACATGACGACCGCGGTCAGGGTTGCCACAGCGGGCATCGCCAACATGCCCAACAGGTTCAATTTGCCGTATCCGCTCATTTCTTCTCCTCGATTCTAAACAGCGTCTCGTCGTTCGGCCACATGCCCTCATGGCAGAACGCCTCAATGCTATTGATTCGTCCATGTTTAACCTGCAGTACGAACTCGGCCCCCGACGGGAGGTCAGGATGCTCTCCGATAACAAGCGGCAACGAGCCATCCGGTGGCATATCGGTCACACGCAAATCATCGGGAATCTGCAGCTTGGTGACGAAGCCGACGCCGCTCGGCGTCCGGACGACCACCTTAGCCTGCCGGACCTGCGCATTAAATCGGTCGGCGAACTGGTCATCGTGCCCGATAGCGGCATCAAGGACCAACCTTTCGAGCGCCGTCAACTCGGGCGAAAATTCTGTTTCACTGGCCATGGCTTGAGCATACCGCGAATCTCACACCGCGGGGGTCGCACGTCCGCTTTGGGTCGGAGAGCGGACATTCCGCCACGATGCGCCGGTTTTTTTTGGCCGAAGCGGGGCCCTGATGATGGTCTGCTTAGAGGATTTACGCTTCTTGGCCGACGCTCAATAGAATTTGCATCAGGTCTGAACTCGGGTCCTTCTTTTTGCCCAAGCCACGAAGGGCCTTGCCGCTCACACGTGACATCTCCAAAGTTTGCCTTTGGTGCCACTTCTCTACTTTCCTGCCCTCGTCCGTTGGACATAATTGGCGGCGGCGGCGATTCTGCGGATCGATGAACTCGGTAAGCAGGCCGGCTTTGATCTGCCTGGACACATACCGGGCCACATTGGATTTCTTCAAGCCGGTTATATCCACCAGTTCCGGAATCGTCGGGTTATAACCCGCCTTATCCAATAGCGTGATGGTGAGTACAGTCAACAGCGCTCCTGTGGAGGTACTGCCATACCTGTGTACACCTATATATACCAAGCGCCAGAACGTCGCATCGAGTGAACCGGTTTTTGAATTGTGACTCGTCATGTGGCCCATACCACCCCTTGTTGCGCATATAGCAGATTGGTGCCGTTTTTACGTCAATACGTCGCGACAGATAATTAGTATTTATCCCTATTTTTATATCCTGCAGGCTATGCGCCAGGCGCCGGAGGCAATAAGGCCGCGAGCTGCCCGTAGAAGGCATCCGGGTTGTCGTTCATCGAGAAATGGCCCGCGTTTGGTATCTCGAACTTCAGCGCATCGTCGACTGCACCGAGCTCGTCAAGATGTTGATTGTGCTGGCCGTATATAAATGCCTTTCTGCAGGGCGCAGCCGCGAAACGGCCGAACAATTCATGGCGTTGCGTCCAGCCGACCAGTGAACAACCGCCCGTGTAAAACGCTTCGGGATCGGCTCTGTCGAGATCGAATGCGGTGTGCGGATCGCGCGAGTGACGTTGACGAAAGCGCGGAAAAATTTCGGTGCTGAAGTGCTCGAATGTGCCCTGCACCGCCTCGGCCGCGATACCGCAACTCGATTTGCAGAGTCGCGGCTCGACCAGGAAGAGACCGTGTAGCCGGGCCATGATTCGGGTCGGCAACAACAGGGCGATCGTGCCGCCCATGCTGTGCGCGACGAGATGGATGCTGCGCACGGCATGGGCATCGATCACGGCGGCCAGCACGCCGGCATGATCCTCCAGCGTGTAACCGAAACCGGACGGCCGCGGCGAATGGCCAAACCCCATGAGATCAAATGCGAGCAAAGATCGTCCGCGCAAGGCTCCCGCAGCCCAGGCTCCGCGCCAGTTGTCCTTGCTGTTGCCGAGTCCGTGCACGAACACGAGCAACTCGTGGCCGGACTCGCGAAACCTGGCCGACAGCATATGCTCTCGGCCCTTGACGCGCACCGACAGCGCGGTTTCCGACGTGCGCATGGCGGATGCCTGACGAAGGACGGAGCCTGTTACTGATCCACGTGCCCGAGGTCGCGGCCCGGCGCAACTCTGTCCCTGACGAGTTGCTTGAGTTCCTTGACCTCGGGGAAACGGCCTTGCGCCTTGCGTGACCAGATCGTGTCATTATCGAGCCGTATCTCGAAGATACCGCCGGTCGCACCGGGTTTCAGCGTGACTGCCGCAAGCTCACTTTCGAACGTCGCCAGGAGTTCCTGTGCAATCCATGCGGCACGCAACAGCCACCGGCAACCCGTGCAATATTCAATCTCAATTGTGGCGCGCTCAGTCATGTGCGTGTCTGCGCGTTAAAGCACGATGTCGCGTCGCTTCATTTTAACGGCCGTACCATAAGCAAGCAACTCCGCACATCCTTGCATCACGGGTGATGTCGCAAAGCGCATGGCGACGATCGCATCGGCATCGAGATGCTGTGCTTCTTCGACCATCCGGTCCAGGGACTGTTCGCGGGACTCCGCGAGCATCTTGGTGTACTCGACTATTTCACCGCCGCCGATACTCCGCAGTCCGGCGAGAATATCCTTACCTAGATGCCGGGCGCGAATCGTATTGCCGCGAACGAGGCCGAGCGTATGGGTAATTTCGTAATCCAAAAATTCGTCCTGAGTCGTAATGAGCATGGCAGTCACCGATCCACATTCTTGGAATAGTAATCGTCTTCCTTACTCGTCAAGCGCTCGCGCAATACTTTAACAAGCAATACGCCAATCGCGACGAACGCCAGTAAACCGAGGAGACCGTACGGCATCGCCGCGATGGCGCCGGCGATCATGCCGATGACCCAGAGCAGGACCAGCGCGCCCAATATCGAATACCCGATCTTCTCATAGGTATCCATCTCAAGCCCCTATGTTGCCCGGTATTTCGCTCACTTCGTCATAAAGCGTCTGCAAGGACGTCGCAGACCTCATGATCTTCCGCAGATCGTAACACCGAATACGGAGGCAGGCCCGCTCCGGATAGCTTCGTGTCGAGACGGGTCATCTGGCTCGCCGATATATCCAGCGCATCGACCCAGTCGAGCAGATGCCTCATGAGAACAACCAGTGCATCGACCGAATCGGCCGCGGCAACCTCTCGGCTCATTTTCAGCTCGAAATATAAGTGCGGGTCGGTCGCATGACTCGAAATAAATTCGACGATACAGCTGCACAGGCGTTTCAACGTGGCCGTCATGTCGCCGCGAGTTACCACATCATGAGCCGTCAGATGCGCTGGGGCCCTGTCACCGTCACGGCGAGGTCCCTCAGCAAGCCATCATCCAACGCGTAGATCCAGCCGTGCAGCGTCACTTCCTGCCCGCGCGCCCACGCTGAATTCAGGCTCGGCGACCGGCTCAGGTTCGACACCTGCTTGACGACATTCAATTCGCACAGCCGCGCATGTCGTTCGGCTTCTCCGGGCAACGCTTCAAGCTCGGCGCTCCATTCGTGGCTCAATTCACAGAGTCCGCTCAGCCAATCATTGACGAGGCCCATGCGCTCGTTGCGCAACACCACCAATACGCCGCCGCATCCATAATGCCCGCAAATGATGATATTTCGAACACCAAGTGAATCGACCGCATACTGGATAACCGACTGACAATTCAGATCGTCGTCCATGACGATGTTCGCAATATTCCGGTGGACGAAGACTTCGCCGGGTTGCAAGCCCGTAATACTGGTCGGCCGGAACGCGGCTATCCGCACACCCGATCCAGAGAAACTCAGGCGCCTGCTGGCCGATGAGCCGCTTGAAGTAGTCCGGATCTCGCTCAACGCATGTGCTCGCCCATGCACGGTTGCCGTCAAACAGACTCTCGATGCCAGACATGAAAACTATTGTGCCTTAACTCGTTTGGTCCGCGCATCGCTTGGCGTGCGCCCGCAGCAAAGTGGCCCTGCCGGAATCGACCTCGAGTCCGAGTTCGCCGCCTGCATAGGCCTCGGCGAGCCTGAACAGCGCGAGCGGATGGTCATTCTCGGCGGCCAGTTCATACCATTCGAGCGCTAAAGCCGGATCGTCGGGCAACAACGGGCCTTCGTCATACTGCCACGCGAGCCAGTACTGTGCTTCCGGCACGCCGCTCCGCGCCGCCGACTCAATCAGAACCGTCGCCGTTTCGGTATCCCAGCCGTCGAGACCGAGATGGAAAAACGACAGTTGATAAGTGGCCACGGGGTCGCCGGCGTCTGACTCTGCTGTGCAAATTGCACGGACCTGGTTCAATTGCGCGCGATCCGGCTCCCGCTGCAACAGCAGAGGCCGCAGCAGTGCGCGGCATTGTCCCCGGGCTGCGGTTTGCGCCTGGATCGACGACGCGGCGACCAAAATAGCGCTCGCGATCAGGAGAAATGATGTGATGCGCGACATCCGCCGTGATCTTGCAGTTTCAATCGAGAAAGAAGTCCGCGAGCACGCCATCGCGTTTGACGATCCGGCCGCTCTTCATGACAAAGTCGACCGTCTCGAGTGCCGCAATATCCTCCAGGGGGTTCCCGGTCACGGCGA
>SMVA01220929.1_pt1 | contig 92466 bp, 89 predicted proteins | sample 2456451 | NCBI WGS metagenome assembly SMVA01 (sample SAMN11095933, study PRJNA526329) | marine sediment metagenome | biome: Marine sediment; feature: Surficial sediment; material: Deep marine sediment; isolation source: Hadal surficial sediment | place: Pacific Ocean | collected 2014-05 | depth...
ATTCCCCCTTGCCCGTAACTCTAACACCCGAACGTCCGCTTTTTTCTCCAAAGCAGCCGTTCAGACGTACCCATTTAGACTGAGTCTCAATGGCTGCTTTCGGCCATAAGCAGTCATTCGCATAAACAAAGATTCATTGCATAAAATTCACGCGGCGCCACGCTCCCCAAGGCTGTTTACTGCCCATGTCGTGCTCGATCAATGGGAGGTGTAATTCCATACAGTGCGAGATCGCCGGGAGATCAGGATACACATCGATGTGGTGTAGCCCATGGTGTATCCAAATATCCTAACTACATGAACTAATTGGTGTTATCCAGTGCTGCCCATGCACACAAAGAGGATTTTGTATGAAGGAGTTACGTCCGTAGCCTCCTGACCCGAGAGATCATTAAACTTCCTGACGGTCCGCCAAAATTTCTCTAGGAACGTTCAAGTTGTATCCGAGAATGTGTACAAATGGCAAACGACGTTAAATTTTTCAATAGTCGCGTCGTCGTCGGTGTGGATATTAGCTTGGATGAACCCTGCGATAGCTGCGACTACCTGGTTCTGGATGCCATTGAAGGTGTGGTGAGATCCTGGCGTGCAAGGATTCCCTCCCTCGGTGAAGCCGCCCGAGAACAGCTCGGCCACGGCATTCGGCGAGTTGATGAGCCTGGCAACGATCTGATCCGCGCCGCCTGGCGGAGTCCCTTGGCAGCCATCGTTTTCGTGGGCGACGACGAGCGCCGGCACGCCGACCCTATCAAGCCCCACATCGACTACGTTGATCGTTTGTGCTTCAGGTGGAATATTAGTGACGCTTGAAAGCAGAACTATTCCGTCGATGCCCACGTCGGTATTCACGGCGATATGCGCGACCGAAAGCGTACTGCGGCTGATTCCCAGCATCCACACCGGGAGGCCGGTGGCTTGTTTGACACGCGTGATGACCGCATCGATTTCGTTCAGATGCGCCACGGTCTGCCGGTAGTTGGGCGAAAGACCGTCCGCATGATCCGACGCTGCGTCAACCACCGCAACCGCAATGCCCCGGGCGGCAAACGCTTCGGCTGTCACCGTTACGAAGTCCCTGCGATTCCCGATATTGATGCCTGATATCTCCGCTAGTCCGGGCCCGCCCGGTAGAAGCAACAACGCGACGACCGGCTGGCGTGGCGTGAGCAAGACCATGTCAACCGAAACGCCGGGCCGCGGATTGATCGAGATGCCGGTCCTTGTTATCCCGTCGAACGCTTCGTCCACGATCGCCGCAAGAGGTTCTCGGTTTTCATGCAGGCAGCCTGCTTCGCCCAACAACGCCAACGTAAGAACGAAAGTCCACAGACGGCGAACCAGGAATTCGTGTCTCATGCCGGCCACCCTACGCGCAAACAAACTTGTCTATGTGGGAACCGAATCGTTCGGCTCGTCACCGGAGTGTCCTTCTGTCTACGTAATCTTCGAGCCGATAAACGCGCCAGAAGTCTCAAGCGGTGTTGACCTGCAACGGACTGTGAGACTGTTGTCGTCCCGCAGCGGCATTCACGATCATGTCCGGCACCACGGGGCAGCGATTGAAGTAGTGTCCACCCAGCGCGTCCGAGATCGCGCATAGCAATGCGGCCGTGGCACAGCCCTGGACCGGCTCACCGATCCCCTTCGCGCCTATCGGGTTCTGCGGATCCGCTATGTCGACCGCGGCCCACTGCATCTCGGCCGGCACATCAAGATAGGATGGCGGCTTACTCTGGTAGAAGCCCACGTTGGCCGGCAGGCCGTTCTGCGGATCGTACAGGTGACGTTCCAGGACGGCCATCCCGATGCCCATGACCGCACCGCCCTTAATCTGGGTGGCGAGACTCTGAGGATGGAGTACCGTACCGCAGTCCGCGACGCCGACATAATCCAGAATCTCAAACTTGCCCGTCTCCAGGTCTAGCTCGATCTCCATAAATCCCACCGCGATCGCGGGCACCGTTCCCTCGTGCCGCAGCGTGTCCTTGGCAACACCGATAAGCCCCGACCCTGCCAGGCCGGCGACGGCTCGTCTAGTGACATCGTGAATGTCCGGGGGAGCCTCCTCGCCGGAATATTCTCCGCCGAGCTCGATCGCTCGCTGAGCCGCCTCGGCATAGGTGATGCGTGTGGTCTCGTCAGCCTTGAGATACACCGCTTCACCGGCGATCGCGTAATCGTCCGGCGAGCCGCCCAACTCCATGGCCGCGATCTCCTTCAGTTTCCGCAATGCATCCAGGGCGGCTACGTAGTTAGTACGCGTCATCGTGAACGACGTATTGCTTCCGGTCTGGGTCGGGCTCCAGGGCAGATGCTTACGACTGTCGCCACGATGGATTACGCAGCGCTCCCAGGCGCACTTCAGCACTTCGGCGGCCACCCGAGAGGTGGCACCATACGAGTACGTGCCGAGGTTACCGGCGCCATTGTGGATGTGTAGCTTGCCGTCCGGGGTGAGGCGTATCAGCCCGTCATAACCACTCCGGCCCGCCGAGTGGAATGCTTGGCCGACACCGATTCCGATGACTCTGGATCCCCGCCGCTGCCCGCTACGTGCGTGTTTCTCCTCCCAGTTGAACGCCTCGGCACCCTGGCCGAGCGCCTCACGCTGATACGCGCTGGTAACCGGACCCTGGTCGCCGTTGTACTTTCCGTGGTTGTCAGCAGCGTTGATACGCCTGATCGCGAGCTGGTCGAGTCCGAGCTCGCGAGCTGCCTTATCCAGGAGTGGTTCGACCGCGGCTGCGATCTGGTTTTGCCCGGGGCCGCGTTGAGGTCCCCGAGGAGGCGTATTGGTCTGTACGGTGATTCCCCGGTAGCGCATCGCGAGCGGCTGATAGAGGATGCTGATCGAACCTGCCGCGGATCCAAGATCGCTCCAGCCCGTGTGTGGGCCGTTCTCTTGAACGATAAACAGATCCACGGCCGTGACCCGGCCATCGTCCCGGAACCCCATCCGCAAGCGGCCCTGGAATCCAGCTCGAGCCGTGCCGATCCCGTATTCCTCGGCGCGACTGATACGCAACATGACCGGTCGTCCCGTCCGCCGACTCATGAGCGCGGGAATCGCCATGACCGGATAGGGACCACCCTTCGACCCGAAGCCACCGCCGCAATATTCGGCGATGTAGACCAGATTCTCGGGCTCAATCGCGAGCAGCCGTGCTAAACCCGGCATCATGGAAGCCTGACTCTGAGAGGATCCATGCAAATGACATTTGCCATTCTCCCAGTAAGCCATCGCAGTACGCGGCTCCATACACTGATGCGACAGACCCGCCGTCACAAACGACTCATCCAGTACCAATGCCGCGGCATCGAAACCCGCTTCCAGATCTCCATAGAGCCACTCTTCGGTCGGCTGCCCCATCGGCAGCACGCCTTCTGCTTCGGCGGCAAAGTCACGGGCCGTCCACTTGACGGTCCGCGGCAACATCCTCCGACCCGCCACGTTACCGTCGCTACGCGCATTCGGCCCACCCGGATAGAGGCTCTCGAGGGGGTCGACCGTGAATGGCAGAGACTCGAACTCGATGGAAATTCGGTCGATGGCGTCCTGCGCAGTGACTTCATCGACGGCGGCCACCGCGAGAATCGGCTCACCGACGAAATGTGGCTCATTGGTTAGGATCGGCGTTGCCGGCGCGGGAGTGGACGGTACGTCGTCCGCCGTCAGCACCGCGACGACGCCTGCCATCGCAAGCGCCTCTGACGTATCGATACTGACCACACGGGCGTGCGGCATCGGGCTCCCCAGCAATCGGCAGAACAACATGCCCTCGGCGCGAAAGTCCTCCGCGTACTTCGCCCGTCCAGTCACCTTCCCTCTCAGGTCGGGTGGAATGAAGTCATTGCCAAGCAGTGCATACGCCATATCGTGCCCCCTGCGTCTAAGTTGTATTCAGGCCCGGTGTTCCGATCTCAGCCGATGTCACAGCTTAAACCGAATCGGGCAGAATTTGAACGAGGGTTCGGCGTGTCAGGCGTTCACGAGTTGCTGTCTGGCGGCATCGAGGTCCGCCTCCGTGTCCACACCCCGAGGCGGCACCTCGCAGGCTTCCGCGACGATTATTTTCATGCCCAACCACAGTGCCCTGAGCTGCTCCAGCCGCTCCAGCCGCTCCAGTTCACACGGCGGTGTCGCCGCGATCTTCATGAGCGCGTGGACCCGATAGGCATAGAGGCCGACGTGGCGCAGCGCCGGCGGCGTACCACCGTCACGCGGCCAGGGGATCGGCGCGCGGCTGAAGTACAGCGCCCGGCCGTTACGATCGACGATCACCCGGGCCAGATTCTCGTCCTGCCATTCCTCGTGCGATTGAATGGGCGTCGCCAACGTCGCCAACGCGGCATCCGGATCCTGGCTCAGCATCCCCGCTACCTGCGATATCAAGCTAGGCGGCAAGAGCGGCTCATCGCCCTGCAAATTCACGACGATCTGATCCTCCGCCCACCCGAACCGTTCGGCGACTTCGGCAATTCGGTCGGTACCGCTCTCATGGTGTGCGGCCGTGAGTTCTACCGGTGCATCGAAGTCTCGGCAGGCCGCTACAATACGCTCGTCGTCCGTAGCGATGAGGACGCGATCGGCGCCACTTTGAAGCGCCTTCTCATAGACCCACGCCACCATGGGCCGCCCGCCGATGTCGGCCAACGGTTTGCCCGGCAGGCGGCTCGAGCCGAAACGCGCGGGTATGACCACGATAAACTGTTCAGCCACGACTAGAGCCTCTCCAACACACGCTCCATCAGACGTTCGCCGTGATCAGCCTCGAACTTCATCGCGACGGCAACGCACCAGACTTTTTCCGTGGCGAACGACTCGCACTTCACCGCGTCCTTCTCTGTAATCAATACAAGCATCTGGTCCCTAAACTCCAGGTTTGACGGTTTCAGGTGCGCATGGTCCAGGAGCGAATGTGCCTTTACGATCACGCCTGCCTCCGTCAACAGATCGAAGAACCGCTGCGGGTTCCCTATCCCGGTCACCGCATGTACATGCTCGCCGCGAAAATCCTCTAAGGATCGTTCCGCAGTTCCGGCCAACTGGTAGACGCGTTGTGGCACCATCGAAACCCGCAGGACACCCGTGTAGTACCAAGTGCCGCCGTTCACGAGCACGGCATCGACGGTTCGCAGGCGTGTCGCCTGTTCGCGTAACGGACCGGCGGGCAGGCAGAATCCATTGCCTAGGCCGCGAAGCCCATCGACGACCGCAATCTCCATATCTCGACCTAACGCATGATGCTGCAGCCCATCATCGGACAGCAACACATCCACCTCCGTGTGATCGAGTAGGCTCCGCGCCGCCGCGACACGATTCGGCCCAACGACCACGCGGCAATCGGTCGCTCGGGCGATAAGAACCGGCTCGTCCCCGATCATCGCCGGGTCGCTGCCCGGTTCGACTCGCTGCGGCCAGATCGAGTCTTTACCGCCGTAACCGCGGCTGACGACGCCGACTCGAATGCCGCGCGCCATCAGCTCCCGAGCAAGCCAGATCACACAGGGTGTCTTTCCCGTACCGCCGACAGTGATGTTGCCGACGATAATGACGGGAACCGGCAATCTCGTCACCGACTTCAAACCGACGCGATAGCTTACCTGGCGCACTCGCACAACGGCCCGATAGACCAAGCTCAGAGGCCACAGTAGCCATTTCAGAGGGTTTCGACGGTACCAGATCCACCCGAGAAAACGAGTGAGTAACCAACGCACTCCGGCGGCCCTCAGACCGCGAACTGCATACGATGCAGCCCGCCATAGTAACCGTCGAGCGATAGCAGCTCTTCGTGAGTGCCTTGCTCGATTACGGCGCCATCTTTCAGAACGATGATGCAGTCCGCGCCCTCTACCGTAGACAAACGGTGCGCTATCACCAAGGTCGTTCGGCCGCGCATCAGCGTCGACAGCGCCCCCTGGATCCGGCGTTCCGCCTCTGTATCCAACGCCGAGGTTGCCTCATCGAGAATCAATATCGGGGCATCCTTCAACAGTGCCCTGGCGATCGCAATCCTCTGCCTCTGCCCGCCGGACAGCAGAACTCCGCGCTCACCGACGTTCGTCTCCAAACCCTCAGGCAGCTTCTCGGTGAATTCCGTGACGTGGGCCATCTCAGCCGCCTGCTCGATATCGGCCCTGGAAGCAGACGCGAGACCGCCATAGGCAATATTGTTCGCGATCGTGTCATTGAACAACACGACGTCCTGACTGACCAGACTGATTTGCCGGCGCAGGTCCTTCAGCCGATACCTGCGAATATCGGTACCGTCCAGCAGTACGCTGCCACCTTCGATTTCATAGAGCCGCGGCAACAGGCCCACGAGGGTTGTCTTGCCGCTGCCGGAACGGCCAACGATCGCGATCGTGCTTCCGGACGGCGCTCGAAGTGACACATCGTTCAGCACCCAGCCCTTGGTCGAATCATAGGTGAAAGACACGCGACGAAATTCCACGTCACCGCGAGATCGTGTCAGCGTCTTGACGCCGGTATCGTGCTCGGTGGGCTCGTCCAGGATTTCGAATAGACTCTCACCGGCTGCGATCCCTTTCTGCAGGCCGACGTTGACGTTGACGACTCGCTTTAATGGCGCCATCAGCAGGCCCATGGCCGTAAGAAACCCCATGAATGTCGGCGCATCCAAGTCGGCCGCAAGCCGCTCGGAAAAAGCGACCCAGACAACTGCGGCAAGACCGATCGCAAGCGTGTACTGCGTTACTGCGTCGCCTGCGGCGCGTGTGGCAACCAATTTGAGATTGATCTTGTAATTGCTGCGATTGACTTCGTTGAACTGGCGCAGCTCGTAGTCCTGCCCCTCGAACACCTTGACGATCTGGTGGCCTGTTAATACCTCTTCCGTGATGCGGGTAGCATCACCCATGGACGCTTGGATGCGCGTGCTGTAGCGCCTGAATGCTTTGCTCATCGTACCAACGAAGAAACCGATGACGGGTACCGTGATGGCGACGAGTGCTGTCAATGTCGGGCTGAAATAGATCATCGCACCGACGAGCCCAACCATCGTTAGCGTATCTCTGACGGTGACTACCATAACGTTGGAAATCGCGTCCGCTACCTGTTCGGTGTTGTACGTCAACTTGGAGATCAGCACGCCTGTCGAACCCTGATCGAAATAACGCGCCGGTAACTCCGTGTACTGCTGAAACAGCTCGCTGCGCAGGTCTCGAATGACGCGCCGGCCTAACCAACCCAGACCGTATACGGCAGTGAAGTCCGTAGTCCCGCGGACCGCAGCTGTGACCAGTAAGATCAGCGGTAGATAGGCTCCGCCGCTCCGATCGGCATCACCCAACGTCGCGATCACATCCTGAATGATAAAGGGCACGTAGGCATTCGCGCCGGAATACAGAACCATCGCCGTCACTGCGACAGCGATTACCTTCCAGTGCGGCGTGACATAGGTGAACAACCGCCGGTAGACAGAAACGGCGCCAGAGTTCAGAAGCAATACCATGGCGATCAAGCCTCCGGTGGCGTCACCGTCGCAAGATTTATTTGCACGAAGCCTAACTGTCCGACGACATCCATCGCCGTAACCACCGCCTGGTGTGTGGCCTGAGCGTCTGCTCGAATGACCACCGGCAGATCCCGTGTGTCACCAATCAGCCTCTCGATGGCGGCTCGTAGCGTCCGCCGCTCACTGTTGACGAGTGGGCGTCCGTTCACGATATAGCTGCCTGTCTGTGTAATGGTAATGTCCAAGACCTCATCCAGAGAGGTCGGCGCGGTCGAAGCCTCCGCCTGGGGCAGGCGCAAACTTATCTCGGATTCACGAACGAAACTCGTGGACACCATAAAGAAAACTAGCAGCAGGAGGACGACGTCAATCAGAGACGTCATATTGATCTCAGGCGCTTCGCTTGAGCGGCTCTGAAGCTTCATTTTCCACGACTTCCGCGTTCTGATGCTGCACTAAGACCTGTAAGAACGTCATCGCCTCCTTCTCCATCTGCACGACGAGATTGTCGACTTTGCCGCGGAGATACCGATACCCGATCAGAGAAGGGATAGCGACGGTCAGACCCGCGGCGGTCGTAATCAGCGCTTCGGAGATGCCCCCAGCCAACACGCCAGGGTTACCGACACCGTAAATAGTAATGGCAGCAAAGACCTTTACCATTCCGATCACAGTACCCAACAGACCGAGCAACGGCGTTATCGATGCGATGGTCCCGAGAGGATTCAGGTAACGTTCGAGTTCGTAGATAACATGGCGTCCGGTATCCTGTATGTTCTCTTTGGCTATCTCGCGGCCCAGGTGCCCGCTCGATAGTCCGGCCGCGAGAATCTGCCCCAAAGGCGAACCCTGATGGAGGGACTGAATGCGCTGACGATCGAGCTGACGGCTCTTGACCCACTGCCAGACTTCGGTCGTGAGGCCCGTTGGCAATACTCGGGATCGTTGCAGAGTCCACAACCGCTCCAGTATGATCGCAACCGCCACGATGGAGCACGTAATTATCGGCAGCATCAACCAACCGCCGGCCTGCACAATCTCCAGCATGAAGAACCCGTAAGTCCCCGAGAAGTTCGACCGAACTATAACGCGCCAACGCCGGTTTAACCAGAACTCCCCCGGGGTACCCCGTGCCAATAGCGCCGACGCCGATCGCGGCGAAACGTCAACCGCGGCTCACCAGATGAGCCGAGCGCTATCGTGATCGCGCCACTGGCACCGGTCGTAACCACCTTGGCCCCGGACGCCTCCCAACGTGCCCGCACCTCCGGCCTCGGGAAGCCCCACTGATTCGTGTATCCGGTGGAGACAACGGCGTATTGGGCGTTCATCGCGTCAACCAATGCCGGCGTCGAAGACGTTGCACTGCCGTGATGGGGCACGATGACGACGTCCGCCCGCAACCGTGGTACCTGGCTCAATAGCGCTCGTTCGCCGCGAGACTCAATATCCCCGGTGATGACTAACGCCCCTGCACGAGTCGTCACCTTTAAGACGCAGGAGCTGTCGTTACCGAGAGGCGTGTAGCGAGCAGGTGGATGCAAGAAACTGAATTCTACGCCGTCCCATACCCAACTCTGCCCACCCTGACATGCCGACGCATGCAAGAGCGTGACGTCGGGGCCGACGATAAGTTGGGCCCGCGGGAACGAGTCGATGACGGCAGCGGCGCCACCGGAGTGGTCCGTATCGGCGTGACTGATGACGATAGTATCCAGTCTGGTCCGGCCGTTCGCCCGCAGTGCGGGCAGAACGATCTCCGAACCGCTGTCGAAACCAGAGCGATAGCGGGGGCCAGCATCGTAAAGCAACACATGGTTGCGAGTCTCGACAATCACGGCGAGCCCGTGGCCCACATCGAGAACGGTCGCTACCGCTTCACCGGGCTTGGGCCCGTCTGTCTGCACGACCAGCAGTGGCAGAATGGCGAACGCGGATAGATAACGACAGGGCAACGGATGAATCGGAAGCGCAAAAATCACACCGATGACCGCCAATACGAACTGCCATCTGTCCGCCTGAGGGAGAGCGATCGCCGACCAGCTCCAACTCGCGATGAATTCCAGCGCCCACCACACCGACTGAGCCAACAGGCCGGCGCCATACATCAAATAGGGGCCGAGGAAGTCGACAGAGAGCGTCAGCGTGGCGAGTAACGTCAGAGGCACCAGGACCAGAGTAAAGATCGGAATGGCGACGAAGTTGACTACCGGCGCTACGAGTGAGATTTCACCGAAAAACAGCACTACCACCGGAGTCAGACCGAGACAAATACCCCACTGAATTCTTGCCGACTTTCTGAACTTCGAGTTCTGCGCAAAGCCCGTTCGACTCTGTCCGAGTTGCCACAAGAGGCCGACAGCGACGAAAGACAACCAGAACGACGGGCTGATAATCATCAATGGATCCCAGAATAAGACGAACAGTAGCGCGGTGGATAACCCGGCCGTCATACTCACGAAGCGCCGGGTCAATACGGCGAGATAGGCCACACTGAGCATCAGTAGCGCCCGCTGGGTTGGGATTGCGAAGCCGGCCGCGGCAGCGTACAACGCGGCACAAGCAAAGCTCACGAGTGCGGCGCTCGGCAAATCATAATGCGCAAGGACGCCAGGCAGACGTATCCAGATTCGACGGACCAGAAAGAAAGAGAGCGCGGCGACCAGCCCGATATGGAGACCGGAGATGGCCATCAGGTGACTGGTCCCGGTTCGGCGTAGCCCCTCCCAGTGCCGTTCCTCGAAGCCAAAGCGTTCGCCGAGCGCTAATGCGGTAAGCAAGACCGGAGCATCCGTTCCAGGCGTTGCAGCCGTAATCTTTCGCGCGAGATCGGCGCGTTTCATCAGCCACCAGCGCGCAGGACCGATCGATGCATCGCGCTGTCGATCCCCTTCGCGAACGTATCCCGTCGCACGGTAGCCTTCCAGGAACAGCCAGCGTTCATAATCGAACCCGCCGGGGTTCGACAAGCCACGCGGTTCTTTAAGCCGAACCTTCAGTCTCAATGCGTTACCGGCTTCAAGCTCGATGGGAGGCTCGTACCACGTCAGGCGTAACCGTCCGGGCACCCCGGTCGGGCGCTCAGCAGGCGGGAGTCGCAGGGAGAATGTCACTTGACCGGGGGCATGATTCGGGAAGCTATCCACCCAGCCAGCGACCCACAGATCCTGTCCCGCGAGCTCTGGGTCGAAGTAGAGCTGCAAACGCTGTTCGATATGGTATGCGGTCCAGAGGAAACCGATCACCATCCAGATCGGCCATCGCCAGGACACCAACAGCCACACGAGTAGCGCTGCCGAAGCGAGCAACGCCGATGAACTCGCGCCCGGCGGCGAAGGCAGTTGATGCATCAACAGCGACCCGAGCAATGACGAGCCGGCAACGCCTACGAGGCCGCGTGCTCGCACGCCGGGAAAATACGGGCTCAGTCTACTGCGTGCAATACGCCGTCTCGGAGTTCCAGAACGCGATCCATTCGCGCCGCGATCTCAGGATCATGGGTAACGACCACGAGGCTGGTCCCGAGGTCTGAGTTAAGCTCCAGCATCAGCTCGAACACCCGCTCGCCTGTAGGACGATCCAGGTTGCCGGTGGGCTCATCCGCCAACACGACGTCGGGACGTGTGACGAGTGCCCGGGCGACCGCGGTTCGTTGCCGCTCTCCACCGGAGAGTTGCCCCGGCCTATGCCCCAACCGCTCCGCTAAGCCCACTCGAGACAGCAGCGCCTCCGCGCTACGAGCCGCCACGTCCGGTTTCTCGCCGCGGACGAGCAGGGGCATTGCGACATTCTCCAGAGCGCTGAACTCCGGCAAGAGGTGATGAAACTGATAGACGAACCCCAGATATCGGTTCCGCAGTAATCCGCGCTCGGAGTGGCTTAGCTCCGTCAAGGACTGCCCCGACACGCGCACGTCACCGGCCGTGGGCTCATCCAATCCACCGAGCAGCTGCAGCAGCGTCGTTTTCCCGGAACCCGACGATCCGACGATCGCCACACGATCGCCACGCGCGACCGTCAAATCGACGCCACGCAGCACCTCAAGGCTTCGCCCTGCTTCCTCGAACGTCTTTGTCAGCCCGCTTACCTCGAGCACCAGGTCGTGGCCGCCAGCCATGTTACTCATACCGGAGCGCTTCCGCAGGCGGCTGCCGCGACGCACTAATCGCGGGATAAAGTGTCGCCAGAACGGCGAGAGTGATAGCGAGCAACCCGATTTGTGCGACTTCCTCGTAACGAATCTGAGTTGGCAGATCGGTGATCAGGTAAATCTCCCCCGCCAGGACATCCATACCGAAAGACGTCTCGACAAACGCCACGATGCGTCCGAGCAGACTGGAGATCAGGATGCCGAGCGCGAGACCGAATGCGGTTCCTATTACGCCGATAAGAGCTCCCTGCGCCGCGAACATCACGACGATGCTGCGGGCGGAAGCACCGAAACTTTGCAGGATGGCAATGTCGCCACGCTTGTCTCTGACGACCATGGTGAGTGTCGAAACAATATTGAACACGGCTACAGCGATTACCATAGAGAAAATGACGAACATGATCGACTTGGTGATCTGGATGGAACGGAAGAAATTACCATGCTGGCGCATCCAGTCATCGATGTAGAATCCACCGCCGAGACTGATTGCAACCTCCTCAGAGACGCGTCGAGATTGAAAAACATCGCTCACCGATAACCTGAGTCCGGTCGGCCTGCCGTCCGTGCGGAACAAGCGTCCCGCATCGGCCAAGCTGATGTAGACGAGACCTCGATCGAACTCGTACATGCCGGCCTCGAATATTCCCGTGACTTCGAAACTGCGCATTCGCGGTATAATCCCAACCGGCGTCACGCTGCCTTGCGCAATGATCAACACCAGGGAGTCACCGACTTCGAGATCGAGCTCCGCGGCCAGGCTGCTGCCGATGAACATGGTGTAACTGCCGTCCTGAAGCGTGTCGAGATCCCCTACCCTTAGTAGCTCCCCGAGCTGTGAGACTTCCTGCTCCAACGCCGGATCTATCCCTCGCACCTTGACACCAGCCGGCGTATCGCCGGACATCACAAGTCCCTGCCCTTCCACGTAGGGTGCGACCGCTGTAACGTCCGGATGTGCCAGCGCAGTTTCGCGCAGCGCCTCCCAGTCCTCGAGTGGTCCGTCAATACCGCTGACGGCGGCATGAGAGACGATGCCGATGAGTCTCTGTTGCAGCTCATACTCGAAACCGTTCACGACCGACAACACCACACTTAGTACGGCAACGGCAAGGCCTATGCCGAGCATCGAAACCAGCGAGATAAACGAGATAAAGCCATTTCGGCTCCTCGCACGCAGATAGCGCAAGGCGATTGATAGTTCGTAGGGCTGTCTCATCGTCACTCGTAGCGCAGCGCTTCGGCCGGAGCCACGGCGGCCGCGCGCCGGGAAGGATAGATAGTGGCCAGCATCCCAATCACGAGGGCCGCGATTGTGATCAACGTTACGTCAAGCCACTGGACCTCTGACGGCAATTCGGTCACGTAGAAGACATCAGCAGGCATCATTTGAAAGTTAAAAATTCGCTCCAACCACGGGAAGATCGTCTCGACATTGAACGCGAGCGTGAGGCCGAGTACGAGACCGAGGAGCGTGCCGCAGATTCCGATCATCGAACCCTGAACCATGAAAATTCTCGACACACGCTCGGGCTCCAGGCCATAGGTCCGAAGAATAGCGATGTCCTTATTCTTGTCTGTCACGACCATGATTAATGACGCCACGATATTGAATGCCGCGACGGCAACAATAAGCGTTAGGAGTATCGCCATCATCGACTTCTCGATGCGGATGGCGCGAAAATAGTTACGGTTCTCGATTGTCCAGTCGGAGTAGGTGAGGGAGTCGTCGATCGATTGAGGGAGCGAGCCAGCAAGCTCGCGGACGGCCATCGGATCACGCAGACGCACGGCGATGCCCCCGGCACGGCCCGCGAACCCCCTCAACTCGCTCGCGTCGTCAAGGTGAATCAGCGCGAGCCCGGCATCGTGTTGCTGGATCCCCGCGGAGAATATTCCGCTCACACGAAAGCTGCGGAGCGAGGCCGCCGGTCTGCCATTCCGAACCTCGGGTATCAGGAGGTTTACTCGGTCACCGACGCCAACCCCCAGATTGAGCGCCAGAATACGGCCGAGGATGATGTGGCGCACACCGGCCTCGAGGTCGTCCAGACGACCAGCCTGCAGGAAGTCCCCGAGCCGTGATACGACCATCTCTTCCTCCGGCAGGATACCGCGGACGATGGCCGGGCTCAGGTTGGAACCCGAGCCCAGCATTCCTTCGACCAGCACATACGGCGACACGCCAACGACCCCCGGTTGCTGGACGACCTGTGCCTTGAGCGCCCGCCAGTCGCTCACCCCCTCGCGGGGGTTCGCCAGCGTCGCGTGTGCGGTCATGCTCAGCAGTCGTGTTCGAAGCTCGGTCTCTAGCCCGTTCATCACGGACAGAACCACGATGAGCGCGGCGACACCGAGCGCCATACCGAACACAGAGGCCACGGTGATGAACGACGCGAAACCGCGGTGCCGGCCGGCCCGCAGATAACGCAGCGCAATGAAACACTCCAATGGATGAAACATTGCGCAGTATTAAAGCACAGCCTCCGGCAGCAGTCGTGATCTGGAGGCTGTCGGCCACGCGCAATCCGCCGGGTCGCACATCGCGTCTCGCCGCCGACCGGACTGGAACCGCATGCATTTAAAACTAGTTAATAACAATGAGTTATGTAACAAACTCGGTGTGATTAGCGCTCTCGTGGAACTGTGACGCAGCGCCCAAACTGGCAGACATCGCGTTTCTCGGACCACGTCGCGGTGGTATAGTCGGCGCACAACGCCTCGGGAGAGAACTTTGCTCAAGATACTCATCACATGTGGCCTGCTGGTCGTCGCACCCTTGGCGACTGCAGATAGCCTGATCCTCGATGGCATCGATTTCGCCCGCGCCAGCGAGCACATGCGACCGGTCCGGGGGACCAGCATGGAGAGCGTGCAAGCGACCTACGGTACGCCGACGAGCCAGCAAGCGGCCGTTGGCGACCCTCCGATCGCTCGATGGAACTATGGCGGCTTCGTGGTCTATTTCGAGTACGATCTCGTCATCCACGCGGTGGTGACACCTTAATCACTCGCTAGCGGCGAATTGCGGCCACTTCGCGAGTCCTGACTAGCGGCCAAGCGATCCCTCATACAGCAGCCCTCGTCGCCGGCATCGTGCCGACGATCGATGACTGTCGTCCCTATGGGATAATTTGCCGAGACGTCAGGGCGAACAGCGCAGATGGATTCGGACGATGACCTACTCCGGCTAGAGTTGCCGGACTCGAAACACTCCCGCGTTCAGTGGGGGCAACTCTACGGCGCGGCACAAAGCCTCGCGGTGGCACAAGCCGCGAGCGAGTACTCGGGGCTATTGTGCGTCGTGACGAATTCGGCCGCCGCCGCGGATCGGCTGGAACGGGAGTTACCGTTCTTTATGCGCGAGCCGACCATCGCCCGCTTTAGCGACTACGAAACCCTGCCCTATGATGCTTTCTCACCCCCGCAGGAGCTGGTAGCCGAAAGGCTTGCTACGCTGTCGAAACTTGCCCACGGCCACGCCGGTCTACTCATCGTCAACTCACAGGCACTTCTGACTCGGCTACCACCGCCCGAGTTTATCGCGGCACATTCCATGTCTATCCGAGTCGGCGAGCACCTCGACCGACAGACCATGCGCGAGCAGCTGGTCAGTCATGGTTATCTGCACGTCGAGAAGGTCATCGGTCCCGGCGAGTTTGCGGTGAGAGGATCACTGTTGGACGTCTTCGCCGCCGGCGCCCAACAACCAACGCGCATCGACTTGTTCGACGAAGAGATCGAAAGTCTGCGACTCTTCGATGCTGAAACCCAGCTCACCACAGGAGAGGTCGAACAGATACGAATCCTGCCCGCGCGGGAGTTTCCTTTTGACGCTGATTCCATTCGTCGCTTCAGAGAGCGCTTCCGGGATCATCTCCCGGGAGAACCGAATCGCTCAAGCGTATACCGTGACATCTCCGAGGCGCAGTTACCTGCGGGCATCGAATATTATCTTCCGCTCTTCTTCGATACGACCAGCTCGCTACTCGATCATCTTCCGGACGACGCGCTACTCGTCTGCATTGAAGATGCCGTGGAGAGTCTGGATTCCGGCTGGACACTCGTCCAGGAACGCTATGCACAGCTCTCGGGTGATCTGGAGCGGCCGATCCTGACTCCAGAACTCGCTTTCTGGAATCCCGCGACACTGAAAAAAGAACTTCGCCGTCGACGGTGCGTTCAAGTGTGCGCAAAGGAGTTACCACCCACCGAGGGCACGCTCACATTCAATGCGGGTACCGCCCACCCATTAAGTTCCAGCCAGGCAGGCGAGCAGGACCCCATCGCGCGTTGGCTCGAGGTGGACGACTCGGTACGTACCCTGGTCGTCACATCGTCCCCCGGACGCCGAGAAGTTCTGGCTGGGCTACTGAACGGTCGTGGGTTAGCGCCGATTATGGTCTCGAGGTGGCAGGATTTTCTGTCGGGCGAGCGGCATCTGAGTCTTGCCGTCGGCGAGCTCGAGGAAGGCCTCGCACTACCGGACAAGCAGCTGAAGATCATCACCGCCGAGCAACTGGGACTTGACCGTCCCCGGCAGAGAACTCAGCGCAGATATCGGCGAGTACTGCGAGACCCCGAGGCCATCATCAGAGAGCTGACAGATCTGCGGGTCGGCGCGCCCGTGGTCCATGAAGAATATGGCGTCGGCCGCTACCAGGGACTCAAGAGCCTGTCGGTTCTCGAGGTCGATGAAGCGATGACAGAATTTCTGCTACTGGAATACGCGGGTGGCGATCGATTGTACGTCCCCGTCTACAACTTACATCTCGTGACTCGATATACCGGAGCGTCTCCGGAGCAGGCACCATTGCATCGGCTCGGGTCGGACCAGTGGTCGAAAGCGAAACGCAGAGCGGCTAAGCAGGTGCGAGATGTCGCTGCGGAACTGCTCGGTCTCTACGCACAAAGAGCGGCCAAGCAAGGCGTTGCGATGCCGCTGGACGAGGATTTCTACCAGCGATTTGCCCTCGAGTTCCCGTTCGAAGAGACTGCCGGTCAGCTAGAGGCTGTACAACAAGTCATAGACGACCTGGCGAGCACGCGGCCGATGGATCGAGTGATTTGCGGCGACGTTGGCTTCGGCAAGACGGAGGTCGCGCTCAGGGCGGCATTCGTCGCTGTCAATGCGGGCCATCAAGTCGCGGTCCTAGTTCCCACTACACTCCTTGCCCAGCAACATCAGCGTACCTTCTCGGATCGCTTCGCCGACTGGCCGGTGCGCGTCGAGCTGTTGTCGCGCTTCCGCAGCGGGAAGGCCACCAAGGCGGTCGTGTCAGGGCTAAAGGACGGCACAGTCGACGTTGTGATCGGCACCCACAAGCTATTCAGCGGTGACATCGCCTTCAAGCGCCTCGGTCTGGTTATCGTAGACGAAGAACACCGTTTCGGAGTTCGGCACAAGGAGCAGCTGAAGAAGTTGCGAGCCGACGTCGACATGCTCACGCTGTCGGCGACGCCGATACCGAGGACTCTCAATATGGCCCTGGGAGGGCTTCGGGATCTATCGCTGATCGCCACCCCGCCGGCGGGACGTCTATCGATAAAGACGTTTATCGGCGAGTGGAGTAACCAAGCCATACGCGAAGCCGTCTTGCGTGAGATTCGACGTGGCGGACAAATCTATTTCATCCATAACCGAGTCCAAGATATCGACAAGATCGCATCGCGACTGACCGAGCTACTTCCGGAGGCGACGATCAAAGTTGCCCACGGGCAAATGTCGGAGCGAGCACTCGAAGAGGTCATGCTGGATTTCTACCACCGGCGATTCAACATGCTCGTGTGCACGACAATTATCGAGAGCGGTATCGACATTCCGACTGCCAACACGATCATTATCAACCGTGCCGACCGCCTCGGACTCGCTCAACTTCATCAACTACGAGGAAGAGTCGGCCGCTCCCACCACCAGGCCTATGCCTATCTCATCGCGCCGCCGGCGCGATTCTTGACCGCGGACGCAGCGAAGCGGTTGGAAGCAATCGAAGCCCTGGAGGAACTAGGTTCCGGCTTCATCCTCGCGACACACGATCTAGAGATTCGTGGGGCTGGAGAATTACTCGGCGATCAACAGAGCGGCCAGATCCAGGCCATCGGCTTCGCACTCTACAACGACTTGTTAGCCAGAGCGGTGGCGAGCTTGCGCGCCGGCGAAGAACCTGAGCTCCAGGATCCAATGGAGCACGGAGCGGAGATCGAACTCGGTCTGCCCGCGCTAATCCCCGACGACTACATGCCCGATGTGCACATGCGCTTGGTTCATTACAAGCGCATCGCGAGCGCCGTATCTGCGGCAGGCCTCGAAGAATTGCAAGTCGAACTGATCGATCGGTTTGGCCTATTGCCAACGGCGACGCGAACGCTGTTTGAATTGACTCGGCTCAAGTTGCTCGCGCAGCAACTGGGGGTGACGAAAATTCAGGCGGAGAACAAGGGCGGTACGCTACGATTCGGCGAGCACACCACCATCGACCCTGCCGTACTTGTCGCGATGGTGGAGGATCACGCAGAAGCCTACAGCCTCGACGGGCCATCGAAGCTGCGCTTTCGCTGGGCGCTGGAGCGGGACGAGGACCGAATCGGTGCTGCGGAGGCCCTACTGGTACAACTCGGCGCCACCGCCGAAGCGTCCGCCCCGGCCTGAGTCGGCCCGGGACGGGCTATAATTGTGCTATGCGAGTCTACGGCGTCAAACGAATGCTGCTCTGGATTGGGCTGCAAGGGGGGATCCTGGCCGTCTGCTCCGCCCAGGGTGTTCCAGGATCGCCGAGCCCTGCCGACCTGATCGAAGAAAATATCAAAGCGCTGCCGAAGTATCAGATCGAGATCATCGCCTTTGCCTACCATGATTTCGACCCCGCAGAGGAACGATTCGAGGATGCGCCGCGCGGTTCCCTGTTAGACCTGCTCAATCCAACATTACTGAAGACCCATGAGCGAAACGAGCCTGATGTCTCGGCTAGACTACTGGGATTATTGCTGAACCTGGATGAAAACTCGCCGGCTCTTATTCCGACCGAACCGGGTGTACCAGCCGGACAGCTCGTGGATCTTCCGGAACGACCATTCCACCTCGAGCGGCGCGAGCAGAGCCCGGGTCCCACGGATCGTTTCCAGCCGGTTGCCGAGGCAGAAACGGATACCCGGGAAGACCCCATACCAGAGGAAGTCGCCGAAGAGAGCCCCGACGATCGTCTGCCTAAGAGCGAAGAATCCTGGTATCGACTCCTTAGCGCCGAGGAACTCGAACTAACGGATACCTACGACCGGCTCGAACTACTGGACGCCTATACGCCCCTGGTCCACGGGGGCTGGGTGCAGGAAGGCTTTCCGGCAGAACGGGCGATACCCTTCGATCTAGCCCTGCTCGGCGCGTTCAATCCGCTCGGGACGATCAAGCTGCATGTGCAGCGATTCTTGCATGTGACCGTCACGCTTCGTTATCAGTCCGAGCGAGCGGCTGGAGAACTTCTACGGCCCGCGGGCGTCGGGCTTGAAGAAATAACATTCCCCACTCGGTATGATCTGAACGTCCAACGCCGTACTCGCAGCGGCGAGCTGCACTTCTTCGATCATCCGGCGTTCGGCGTGCTCGTGCTGGTTAGACCTCGGCCGAAGGAACTACAAGTCCCGGCAGAAGACCTGACCCCGGCGGCCTGAGGCGAGCCCGCATCGGCAAGCACTTGCACTGAGCGCAACGACTGCCTGGTGCACTATGCGGGCTAAATGCAAGCCTTGAATCGCTCCGTCTGGATCGGTTCTTGTGACATTAGATCCTCACGGGCCTCGGCGATCGCAACCTCCGGCGTGTAGTCTCCGTCAGGTATACCGCCCGCAACGCCGATCTGCGCTGATATGTAGCGCCCATGACGGCCGCGCGGATTGTGCATAGCCAAGTCACACACATTGGCAGCTAGTCGCAGCGCCAGTGCGCGAATCTCGTCGAGCCGTTGACCGTGAGTCAACGCAACGATGCTGTACTCATCCGCGCGAGCACACAGATCTCCGGAACGCCTCAGGACACCTTGGATCTGCCCAGCGATCATGCGCAAACACGCATCGGCCGCTTTGGTACCGAACGTCTGGCGGTAAGTGGCCAAATCGACCACGTCGAGCAGGATCACGGCTACGAATCGTCCATCCCGCCTCGCCATACGAAAATCTCTCTCCGCAAGCTCCAGGAAATAGTCATAGCGGAGTACGCCCGTGACCGGCTCCCGCCGATCCAAGCTGGCGAGTTCCTGACGCGCCCGTTGAATCTCCCGCTGCAGCACCCCGACTTCAACTTGCGAGTTGCCGCCGTTCTCTGCGGGCCGGGGATTTTGCGACAAGAGAAATAACCTGACGATACGGTGCGAGTCGTACAGTGGCTCTACCCTCACGTGGCTGACCCAACTCGTACCATCCTTATGCGAGTCCACGAGCGTCCCCTCATAGGACTCGCCACGATCCAGCGCCTCTTTCAAGTGAGCAACGTCGCGCCGGCCCAGGCTACCGTGGCTCAGCAAGGGTAAGCGGCGGCCCAGCAGCTCGTCGGCGCCATAGCCGCTGTAGCGTTCGTATGCCGGATTGGCGTAGACGACCGGATAATCGGAATCGCGCGCGTCCGCGATGACGATTCCCTCGGAGCTGTGGGCAAGAATCTGCTCCAGAATCTGGCGGCTCAGGCGCTTCATTTCAAGTCCGGGTTCCTTCCCAGAGATAGCCTGCCAATGCTGGCCGAAACTCCGCTCGAAAATCAAGGGCACACATCACACCCGAATGGCGGCCTCGCTGGGCAGCGAGCTCAGTCCGCTGCGAGCAGATCCGGAACGAGCACATCCAGCAGCGCAGCAACGCGTTGCATCCCAACGCTGGCGTAGCGCTCGATTTGGGCATGGATCGCCGTAGCGCCTGCGTCCCGCCCGGCGGCACGGTTAACCGCAACGGCACACACCGCATAGGCGATTCCGAGTTCCCGAGCCAGCGCTGCTTCGGGCATGGCGGTCATCCCCACCATGTCGCAACCGTCGCGCGCGAGGCGGCTTATTTCCGCAGCCGTCTCGAGCCTCGGGCCCTGGGTCACGCCACATACCCCAGCGCGAACCGAACAACCGATCGCCTGCGCAGCCGCCGCGATCCGTCCACGCAGCACGGGATCGAATGGCTCCGCGAACTCGACATGATCGAGTTCGTCGTTACTGCCGTCGTAGAAGGAGTGCTCACGACCCCAGGTGTAGTCGATAAGCTGATCCGGAATCGCCAGCGCACCGGGTTCGAAGCCTGGAGCAATCGCTCCCACCGAGTTGATCGCCAGACAGCGCCGTACGCCGTGTTGGTGCAAACTCCACAGGTTCGCCCGATAGTTCACGGCGTGCGGCGGAATCTTTTGCGTTTCTCCGTGGCGCGCAATACACGCGACGCGGGATTTGCCGAAGGAAGCCGTTAGAATCGGGCTGGACGGTGGCCCGAACGGCGTCTTGATGGGGCTGCGACTCGAAATCGTCAGGCCGAGATAGTCAAGGCCACTACCGATGATGAGCCCCAGGTCCTGAGCCATCACGATGCCAGCGCATACAACGAAGGCAACCCTCGCCAGTACCCTTTGTAATCCATACCACAGCCGAAGATATAGCTGTCGTCGACATGGAGTCCGACGAAGTCAACGGTGGGCCGGGATACCGACTCGGCGACCGCTTTAGACACCAGAACCGCAGAGTAAGTCGCCAGAACGCCGATATGCTGGAGTGCCTCGTACAACGCGTGCAGAGTAACCCCTCGATCGAGAATATCGTCCACTACCACGACAGTGCGGCCGGCGAGTTCTGCCGAAGGCCGCACGGGCCAACTCAGCTCGCCCCCGGTTAGGCGATCGCCATAACGGCTGCCATGGACGAAATCGAACTGGTAAGGAAACGACAGGCGGAGACAGAGTCGCGTCGCGGTGAACACGCCGCCTCGCATGACGGCCAGCACAACGGGATTGTCGTGCTGAACGGCTTGTGTGACGTCCTCCGCCATACGATCGAGTGCCGCATCGACTTGCGTCGCGGTGTAGATTTCCCGTGCGGCTTTGAGCGTCGCCAGTGCTTCTTCGATCGCCTCGTCGTGGCCCATATCGGTCAACCTTCGAGTCGGAGCTGCGGCGTAGCGGACAGATTCTCTATCGCTCGATGAGCGTCTCGCCATGCGGCTGAGGATCGCAGAGATCTCCATTCCTGCCGTCGATGACCACGAAGGCGCATCAGATGCAACTGGGAAGGAGGGCTCATGTAGCCTTCGAGCGCGTCGATGACCGCGGGAATCTCGCCCGGCGAGTTACACAACAAGATCATGTCGCAGCCTGCGGTGATCGCCTTAACCGCCCGTTCCGCGCAGCTGCCCGCGACGTTCGCACCGGCCATCGCAATATCATCCGACACGATCGCACCACCGAAACCGAGCTCGTTTCGCAACTGATCTTGAAGCCACCACGATGAGAAGGTCGCCGGCAGAGGATCGACCACCGGAAAACTGACGTGGGCCACCATGACCGCATCCAGCCGGGAACTGATCAGATGCCGATAGGGCTGGAGATCATCCCATAAGTCATTGAATTCCCTAGGATCAGAGGCCGATTCCACGTGCGAATCGCTGACCACTCCGGCATGTGTCGGAAAATGCTTGGCGGTGACGACCATCCCGGCGTCGTGTGCTCCGGCCGCGAACTCGGACGCCAATTGGCTAACGGCAGTCGCGCTCGAATGAAGTGCGCGGTCGCCTATTACATCGGCCAGGCCGCGATCGAGATCGACGACGGGCGCGAAGCTGAGGTCGACATCGACCGCGCGCAGCTCCGCCGCCATCAACCAACCGAACGCGCGCGCCGCTTTCAACGCCTGCCCCGTGTCTTCATCGTAGAGACGACCCAGGCTTCGCATTGCAGGTAAGCGCGTAAAAGGCTCGCCGAGGCGCTGTACCCGGCCGCCTTCCTGGTCGACCGCGACGAGAAGCGGCGGCTCGCGCGCAGCGTGGATCGACGCGATCAGAGTCTCGAGCTGTTGCAGGCTCTCGAAGTTGCGAGCGAATAGGATGACCCCGCAGACGGCTGCGGATTCAAGCCAGGTTTGTTCGTCCGCATCGACGGAGGTGCCCTTCAGATCGATCATCAGTGGACCCAGTGACATCGGGTTTCTATTCCTGAATTTCCACGACGGTACCGGGCTTCACGCGGTCGAAGAGTTCTACGATGTCGGCGTTGCTCATGCGGATACAGCCCACGGAGCGGGCTACGCCGAGTGGCTCGGACGGCGGCGTGCCATGGATATAGATAAGCCGGCGCATCGAATCCACCTCACCAAGCCGGTTCCGTCTGACCTCGGTGCCGGAGAGCCAGAGGATACGTGTCAGGACCCAATCGCGCTCGGGGTGCATCCGCGCGAGTGCATCGGAGTAGATCTCGCCCGTCGGGCGCCTGCCTTTGAATACCGCTCCCTCCGGTTCACCCGCACCGATCTTGGCGCGGATGATGTGGCGACCCCGCGGCGTCTGGTAGCTATCGGTCTGCTCGCCGGGTCCGTGTCTCGAGGTCGATACCGGGTAGCTGTTGACGACATCGTCGTCCTCCAGCAGATTCAACCGCTGATCCTCGAGACTGATACGCACATGCCGCTCGCTCATGCGCCGATCTCCACAGTTTTATCGCATGACCCGCCCATCGGCTCGAGACTCGCCCAACTTCAGTGGCCATGATAGCAGCGCCCACTAGGGCGCTGAAGGTCTCCGCCATCCGCAACGCCGCGGTAACGATCCGGGGGGCTAGCGGCGCTCGAAGAGCGCCAGTGTCTCTACGTGGTGGGTATGCGGGAACATGTCCGCAATACCGACGGCGCAAAGCCGATAGCCTTGCGAGTCGATTAACTCCTTCGCATCCCGTGCCAGCGTCGCTGGGTGACAAGACACATAGGCGATACGGCGTGGCCCCATACGCGCCATTTGCGTGACGGCAACATGAGCTCCCGAACGCGGCGGATCCAGTAAGACCAGATCCCACGACTCGCGCATGAAACTCCAACCGGGCTCAGACAGGTCGGCCGTGACGAATCGAGTATTTTCCAAGCCGTTACGGCGCGCATTGTGCGCCGCACGGGCGACGAGACCACCCTCGCCCTCAACGCCGACCACCACGGCAGCCCGTTTCGCTAGCGGCAGGCTGAAATTACCTAGACCACAGTAGAGATCCAGGACCCGGTCGGACGACTCGACGCCGAGTTGCTCGACCGTCCAACTCACCATCGCCTCGTTGACCCGTGCGTTAACCTGAACGAAGTCCGTCGGCGCAAACTCTAGCGTCAGACCGAACTCGGGCAGGCCATAGGCGAGCGGTTTGGTCGTTTCCGGATCGAGCGCCTGGACTGTTCCTGGCCCGCCTCGTTGCAGATAGACATCGATCTCGTGCTGTTGCCCGAACTCTATCAACAACCGCAGATCTTCTTCGGTGGGCGCGTCCAGCACGCGTAGGACTACCGCTCGAGCAGACTCGCCCGCCGCAATCTCCGCTTGAGGCAGTCGCTGCTTCAACGTCATCTGATTAATCAGTGTCGCAAGCTGTCCGGGCAGCGCGTCCAGGGGCTGAACGAGGACCCGACAGTTCGACATGTCGGTGATATACCGGGTGGCCCGCTCTTTGAAGCCAACGAGAACACGGCCCTTGCCTGCAACGAATCGAACTCCGAGACGAGCACGACGACGGTAATACCACTCCGGACCGATGATCGGGGCTAGCCACTCCGCAGGCTCGAGATCGGCGAGCCGCGCCAGGGCTTCCCTGACGACCGTTTCCTTGAACTCGACCTGTTTAGCATAGGCCAGATGCTGCACGGCACAGCCTCCGCAGCGGCCGAAATACGGACACGGCGGATCGACCCTGCTCTCGACGGACCGCAGTACCCGAACGAGGTCTGCCTCCTGATACCGCCGCCTCCGGCGTCGCGGAGCGAGGCGCACGAACTCACCCGGTAACGCGCCGGAAACGAAGACTCGATGACCGTCTAGATCCGCGACGCCTTGCCCGTCATGGGTCAGGTCGATGATCTCTGCGTCCACATGGTTTGGGCTACTCGGCATCGCGGTCCGGACGCCAGGCTGAAAGAAACTCGTCGAGATGGGGGCTGTCAGCTTGTTCCAGCTTGGCCCTGAGTTGCTCGAGTTCCTCGTGATAGCGCGCCTCGTCCAGGATCCCACGAACGAGCTGGAAGCGAATATAGATCAGATAGGTGTTTAGCGCATCCGTTTCACAATAGTCTCGAATCGCCTTCAATTCCCCAGCCTGGTAACGACCCCATACCTGATCGCCGCTCATGCCGAGTTTGCCGGGAAACCCAAGCAACGTGGCGACTTGTTCCAGCGACGCTCGCGCGCCGATCTGAAAGCCGGCGAACACGTCCATTAAATCGAGGTGCCGCCAATGATATCGATTCAGGTAGTTGTTGTAGCGAAACTCTCGGTCGTTATCACCCATTTCCCAGTAGCGCTCTGCGTTAACGCCGTGAAGTAATGCGCGATAGCTCAATACCGGAAGATCAAAACCCGAACCGTTCCACGAGACAAGCTCCGGCGAGTAACGTTGGATCCCGTCATAAAAGCGTTGCACGATCTCTTTCTCTGTCGCGTCGATATCACCCAACGTGAAGACGTGCAGATCATCGCGGCTCCTCAGCACCGCCGAGATCGCCACGATCCGGTGCTGTGTCAGCGGCAGGAAATCCGACTGCCGCGCCTGACGCTGCTTGAAGAACATGATCTTGGCGACAGAGTCGTCGTCCAGATCGTCTACACCGTGAAGCCGCCGCCCGAGTTCTACGTCTGGAACGGTCTCGATGTCGAAGACGAGCGTGTTCACGTCAGCTTGCCGGCCCATTGGCGTTCATCAACACCGCGACCGCAAGGACAAGGCCGCCCTCGTCCGTCACCGAGACGTGACCGTCACCGATACCGAGTCGCTCGCACATTCGGCGTCCTCTTGCCGAATAAATTATCTGCGGCCGCCCCCAATCGTTCGGCACCATGCCGACGTCTCGAACCCACATGCCATGCGCGAACCCCGTCCCCATCGCCTTCACTACGGCTTCCTTGATCGCAAAACGCATCGAGAGAAAACGTACGGGGCGTTTGCTGACGGCGAACAACTCGCGCTCTTCGTCCAACAGGAGCCGCTCTGCGAAACGCTCTCCGAATCGCTGCCAGACCCTCTCGATGCGGGACACCTGGACGATATCGGTACCGACGCCGAATACCACCCTCAGCGCGCCTCCTGCATCAGCGTCTTCATGTCAGCCACAGCCTTCGCGAAGCCGTCGAAGACCGCTCTGGCCACGATCGCGTGGCCGATATTGAGCTCGACGATCTCCCGGATAGCGGCAATCGGTTGGACATTATGATAGTGAAGACCGTGGCCGGCGTGGATCCGCAGGCCTAGTTTCGTACCGAACTCGGCTGCCGTCGCAATCCTCGCTAGCTCGCGTGTCTGAACTCCAGAGTCATTCGCCTCGGCATACGCACCTGTGTGCAGTTCGACGACACTGGCGCCACAGGCCCTGCTCGCCTCTAGCTGCTCCGGCTCCGGATCGATAAACAAGGAGGTCCGGATGCCGGCAGACTCCAGACGTTCGCACGCGGCGCTGACCCTTGCGGACTGACCAGCGACATCCAGCCCCCCTTCCGTGGTCAGCTCCTGCCGATTCTCTGGCACCAGGCAGCAATCCGCAGGACGAGCGTCCACGGCGGTAGCCAGCATCGATTCCGTGACGGCCATCTCGAGATTCACGCGCGTGTCCAGCACGCGCCCCATCAGTTGCAGATCCCGCTCCTGGATGTGGCGGCGGTCCTCCCGTAAATGAATGGTGATGCTGTCCGCGCCGGATCGCTCGGCGAGTAATGCAGCAGAAACCGGATCCGGGTAACGCGTGCCCCGTGCCTGTCGGAGCGTCGCAACATGATCGACGTTGACACCCAGGAAGATAGGCGCGTATCGGCTCATAGATCTACCCCGCTGTCTAAGATGTCTTTGAAGACCGCCCGCGTCTTCAATGGTCGTTCACCAAGATAGACACTTAGCGCGCGCGACAGCAACCGTTTAGCTGCGCGTAAACTTTCGTCATCATCCAGTTTCTCATCCCGCAACGAAATAAGTGCTCGACCCCAATAGGAGTCGCCGTCACTCACGGAACCTGCCTCCAGCCGGGCGCCATGTTCTGGTTCAAAATAATATCGGCGCTCCGCGCAGATTGGCTGGCCCGTCTCGGCATCGTGGTGTAAGTTCAGACCGTAACCCAATGCCTCGAGAAGACGCAGCTCGAACAGCCTGAGCACTATCGAAGTGTTGGCTCGAGCCGCGAGATCGGCGAGGGCTCGACTATAACAGGAAAACACCGGGACATTAGCGTCGCCTTTGGTCACGAGCCGCAGCAATAGTTCGTTCATATAAAAGCCCGCGAGCAACCGCTCTCCGTTAATCTCGCTGACCGGCGGCCGCAACTCCACGTGCGTCAGGCGGCCAAGCTCGCCTCTCCGCACCCAAGATATCTGTACTGGCAGGAAGGGTTGTAGGACCGCTCGCTGGCCGCTTTTCGGACGCCTCGAGCCCTGGGCGACTAAACTCACCAGGCCGTGATCGCGGGTCAAGCAATCGAGAAGCTGACTGGTGTTTCGATACGGACGATGGTGCAGGATATAGGCGTGCGCCAGCTCTACGCTCTCTCTATCGGCCATAATCGGTGCAAAAGCACAGTGTACACGCAGTTTGCCGCGGCGCGGTCTCGAATGTCGAATCGATTCTTAACGCAGTCGTATGCCGTCTAAGCCTCTCTCACCAGTCTGCAAGTCGAAACCCAGCCTATTGAGGTCACGCTCGCTGTCGGCCCAGTTGTTGCGTACCTTGACCCAGAGTTCGAGGTGAACGCGCTTACCGAGCAACTCATTTAACTCGAGGCGAGCTGCGCGGCCAACGGCCTTCAGAACTTTACCCCCTTTGCCGATGACGATGGCCCTCTGGCTGTCGCGTTGAACCCAGATCAAGGCATGTACCAGAGTTTGATCTTTCTCCTTCGTCCCGATGTGTTCTACTTCGACTGTCAGGCCATAGGGCACCTCCTGATGCACCGCTAGGAACAGCTTCTCGCGGATAACCTCCGCGATGCGAAACTGCAGACTCCGGTCAGTCAGCATATCTTGCGGGAACACCGCCGGGCCGTCCGGAAGCAGGCTAATAACTTCGGCCAGCAACTCGCCCAAATTCTGACCGTTGCGCGCCGATATCGGCACGAACGCGGCGAACGAAAATTCGGACCCGACCGTTTTCAATACAGGCAGAACCGACGTTTTTGCTCCGACGAAATCGATCTTATTCAAGACCAGTATCGTCCTGTCCACTCTATCCTGGAGCAGCTCCGCAAGCTGACGATCCCTCCGCGTGAACTTAGTCGCCTCGATAACCATCAAGGTAATATCCGAGTCCGCTACTGCCTGGTTGATTGTCCTCGCCATTAGGCGATGCAACGCGTTCTTCCTGTCGCGCTGCAAACCTGGGGTGTCTATGAAGACCGCCTGATCCGAGCCGCGGTTTACTACCCCGAGGATGGGATACCGGGTCGTGTGAGCTTTGGGGGTGACAATACTGACCTTCTCACCGACCAACGCATTCAGAAGGGTAGATTTCCCGACGTTCGGTCGACCGACGATCGCAACGTAGCCACAGCGAGAATTATTTCTTGTCGTCATCATCAAGTATCAAAAGCATTCGTTCAGCGGCATTCTGCTCGGCCTGTCGGCGACTTTGCCCGTGACCCTCCACACGGGCCGCTGTCTCGACTACTTCGCACACCACTGCGAATGACTGTCGATGGGGCTCACCAGATACAGATTCTACAGTGTAGACCGGCAAGCTGAGGCCGCGTCCTTGGAGGCGTTCCTGAAGCTTCGTCTTCGCGTCCTTCAGGCTACCGGCGTCGGGCAACTGTTCGAGTCGGTCGGCGAACAGCCGCGTCACACACGCATCGGCCGCCTCGAGACCCCCATCGAGCAAGACAGCGCCGATGACAGCCTCTACAGCATTCGCCAGTATCGAGTCGCGGTCCGCACCACCGGAACTATGCTCCCCTGGGCCTAGGATAATCTGGGGCGCCAAACCCAAGTCTCGCCCAAGTTCAGCCAATGTGGTGCCCTTAACCAACGCCGAACGCAAACGACTAAGATCCCCTTCTGATCCCGATGGACGATGCTCGTACAACTGCCTCGCGACAGCAAAGTTGAGAAATGAGTCGCCGAGAAATTCGAGGCGCTCGTTATTTTCTTTGGAGGCACTCCGGTGCGTAAGTGCCTGCTCCAATAGCTCCGGGTTTCGGAAATGATACTGCAGATGTTGCTCGGCCCAACGGAGCCGCGCTGTCACCGCTGAATCTCTATCTGCTCGTCGATGACAACCAAGAACCAGATGTCGGAGAGAAATTGCGTACGGCTATCATACTGAACACGCAATTGATACCCGCTTGGCGCCGGCGTAATCTTGACGTCATCACGGCTTAGCGTGACACCCTCGACGTACAGCCGGCTGCTGAGCTCGAGACGCAGAGCGCTGGCCGTCGTGCCCTTGCCGTCCACCTCTTCCTTCAGATCGGACAGGACTGTTCTGATGCGCATTCCCTGAACATAAAGCGGTGTAACCTTTATCGCCGCCAGCCCGACTAAGCCGAACACGGCCGCGAGCATCAGAGCGGTGAGCGCAGTGATGCCTGCCTGGTGCCGATGCCTGGAGTTGTCTATTCGATACGATCGCCGACGCGGTTCCATAACGGTCCTCCTTGAGAAGGCCAACGCCAATTCATCCAAATGCGTACGGCCTTTCCAACCAGGCGATATTCCGGAATAAACCGGACGCCTTCGAAACGGCTATCCCTACTGTTGTCGCGATTGTCACCCATCATGAAATAATGACCTTCGGGCACCACATAAGTCCCACCCGGACTAAGCCGACCCCGGGTCAGCAACAACAGATGATCGCCGTCACCCAGCCCCTCGCGAGCCAGTTGCAGCCCCGAATTCCCTTCGTAGATACCTAATTCGTCCAAAGGCACGGCTTCGCCATTAATGTTCAGCCGCTTAGTGCGCTGGTCGTAGGTCACCACATCACCTGGAAGACCAACGACCCGCTTGATGTAATTAATACGCGGATCCGACGGTAGCTTGAATACGACCACATCGCCGTGCTCAGGTTCACCGATCTCCAATATCTTGGTATTTATCACCGGAAGCCGCAACCCGTACGCGAACTTGTTCACAAAAATGAAATCTCCCTCCAATAAGGTGGGCATCATCGACCCGGAGGGGATCCTGAACGGCTCGAACAGGAAAGACCTGAGCACCAGTACCAGTAGAAGAACCGGAAAGAAAGAACGGGCATATTCCACCACGATGGGCTCACGCCCCACTCCGCCCTGAACGCCTCGCTTGAGTCGCAGCTTCTTCAGAAACAGCGCATCACACGCCCAGATCGCCCCTGTGAGGAACGTAGCGACAACAAGTAACAGTGCGAAGTCCAATGGGAGCTAGTCTATCTCTAATATCTGAGCCGCTGCGGAGTATTGGTCATTTACTGCCGCCCTGCAATACGGACAAGAAGGCTTCTTGAGGAATTTCAACTGTGAAGTTCGCATGGTCCAGTTGGCCTACGAATTGACTGCGGCCAAGTAGGCTTCGACGGCTTCGACATCGAGTGGATATGCCGACAACTCCCGCCCTTCCGCCGCGAGTACCGGAATTCGGAGGCCATAGCGCTTTTTTAAGACTGGATCGTCATCGATATTGACGATCCGAACGTCTGCCCGGCCTTGGAGTAGCGGCGCCAATCGTTCAGCTAACTCCTCGCAGAGATGGCATCCCGGCCGGCTGTAGAGTTGTAGTCTTGTCATGGCTCCGGGACGACCCGGAGTTCGTTTGAAGTCGTCAATTCGAGCCGGCGATGCCATCTGGGGGTAACGGTCAGAGTCCCGACAAAGCCGATCACGGCACCGATAAGGCAACTCAGATCGCTGTTACCCGCCAGCGCGCCCGCGAGACCACCCAGCAACAGCATTGCCCATGGCAACCCGTGCACGAGAAGGGCGCCGAGTAAGAGGTAACGCGCTGGCAGCGAAACGAGCACCGTCTCACCGACCGTCAGTGGCACTCTGGCGCGGAGCCGGAGTTCACCGACCATCGGGGCACGGAACCAGGTGCAAGAACCCTCACAACCTCGACAGCGGGCGGCTGGGACAAATTCGACGTCCACGAAGCCCCCGGGGTGAACGGCACGGACTCGAGCCCGCGTGGTCATGCATTCCTCAGGACTCATGCCGACGATTGGACCTCGCGGAGTAGCGGCCGGCGTAGCCGTCGATTACTGCGCCCTTAGAGATATTGCGATCGACTCCACGGTCCGCCTCGGCACTTCACCCACCGCAGTGACTTGACGACCGTTGAGGGTCAGCGAGAACGCGTTCGCACTACCGACCCGGGAATGACCCTCTGCGACCTCAGGCGTGCTTTTGGGATCCTCGATAAAGACAGAGACCGTGGCAAGGCCATCTGAATAGACCAGGTGATCAACTGGATACGGAGAACCGGCGATCGGTCCATGAGTCGCCGCCGACAGCGCGAAGCCCCCGGGAAGGCGCGACGCTCGCAGACGCAGCGTCTCTTCCGTCTGGCTGACCGCAGCAGGCGGACGGAACATCGTGAAGCCCTCAGTATCTATCGTGGGCTCTACCGCGGAGCGCGGAATGGAGTCGGAAATCTCAAGCCGAGTAAACAGGATCTGCTCCAGGACGTTGCCCTGCTCGTCGATGAGTTGCGACTTCAGAGGCATCGCCGTGTCCTGGTCCAACCAAAGCATGTAGCCGTAGCGAAATCCGTCCATGGGCTTGATACTGACGATCTGGGTTTGACGCTCGACGACCCGAGCGGTCTCATGGAGCGTGAACTCATAATGGCGGCGTAACTCGTCGGAGTAAGTCGGGAGCGCCGAGACCAAAGGACTAACGTCCCTGCTTTCGTCCAGCAAGACGGCCCGACGGTCCGGCAGGATGCACTGCACTTCATCCCCGTTACGAATAATCTCTCGCGCGACACCGTCCAACGCGAGAATACGCTCGCTGATACGTCCGTTGTCGTTGAGATGAGTAATATGCAGTGTTTCGGCGTCGCCTCCCTGCATGTGCACAAAGGTTCCCTGGTAGCTTAACTCCTCAACGGCATGACTCATGCGTGTCAGCCAGTCCTGAGCGTCCTGGGCGACTGCGGTCAACGTTGTCATGCTGACAGCCAGCCAGACGATCGGGACGATCACTGCGCGACGCAACACCGCTTACTCCTCGACCGGCACCGGATCGGCGACACGCCAGGTATCCTGGCCACTGACGACATTGGAGTAGATGGATTGACGCCCGATTCCGAACGCGACGTTACCGTGTCGAACGAGATAGTTCGTGAGGATAATCGGCGTCTGGACGATCTGCTCGGCACCGGCGAGAGCGATGCCGGCGTCCTGAGGCACCACATAACTCAGCGCCTGACGGTTCGGCTCCCCGACGGTGGCCTGCTGCGCAGCCATGATCGGTGCGCGGCCGCCCGAACTGACCTGGAAGTTATAGTTTAGAGCCAACAGTCCTAAAGCGGCTACGCCGGCGGCAATGCCCGCTCCCACCGCCGGCCGAATCATGCGCGTCGCCCAACCGGGAGAGTCCGTCGCCGTTCTCGCAGCCAGGCTCACCCCCTCCAAGATCTGTCGTACTCGATTACGCAGAACATCGGGGTCGGGGTCCAGTAGTTCGCCGCGTAGAGCTGCCCCGATCACAGCGAAACGCGCGACTTTCTCACGGGATTCCGGGTCGCGCTCCAACCGCCGTACCAGGAACTGGCACTCTTCCCGCGTGAGCTCATCGTCGGCGAAAGCCGAAATCTGGTCTTGAATCTGATCTGCCATCGTCACTCTCTAACCAAGTAATGGACTGATTCGTTTGTCAATTGCCTCACGTGCTCTGAAGATTCGCGAGCGGACCGTGCCCACAGGGCAATCCATCGTCTGCGCAATCTCCTCATAGCTCATGCCCTCTATCTCGCGGAGAAGGATGGCTGTCCGCAGGTCTTCGGGCAAGTCGTGCATTGCCTTATTGATGATCTGCCGAAGCTCCTCCGACAGCGTGAGCCCTTCTGGTGTATCTAAGTCCCTGAGCTTCGCGAAGACTTCATGCTGGTCCGGATCCTGAAGATCCAGATCATAGTACGCAGGCCTTCGTCCCGCTGCTACCACGTGGTTCTTCGCTGTATTGATCGCTATTCGATAAAGCCATGTATAAAACGCGGCGTCTCCGCGGAATGTCGGCGCTGCTCGATAGGCCTTCAAAAACGCCTCCTGAGCAACGTCGAGCGCTTCGGACGGATCTCTCACGTACCTCATAATTAACTTAATAATCTTGTGCTGATACTTGATCACCAATAGGTCGAACGCCGACCGATCACCCTGCTGCACCCGCTTGATCAGCGCCAAATCAGCAGCGCGATCGCTCGGCGCGCGCGCTGTGGTGGACGCAGCTATGTGCTTGTCGGTAGACCCCATATCTCACCAAAAGTTCTGCCAATTCGGGGTATTAGACCCCCTTCAGAGGCACTTTGTGACCGAGTTCAAACTGAGACGTAGTCTAACAGCCTAGTGGAGGCCGCGCGTGGACTCGCGGGCACCGGTAGACCACAACTCAGCCGTCGGTCGGGCTCCCCGGCAACCGCCCGAAGGCCGCCCGCAGAGCCCGCCAGTCCCGCGTCCGGAACTGCTCGCGGAGCAGCAAAATCGTCAATGTTCCCTGTCCGTCGTGCAGGAGCAGGCGAATCCACCAGGTCGCGTAGGTCGACCCGGCCCCCAACCGTAGCGCACCGCGGCCGAGCTCAGGCGCCGCCCACGTTCCGTTTGGATATCTGACCAGGATGGGCGAGGATTCGGGCGCCTGCGTCAGCCAATGACCGCCCAGCGCGGCCAGAAGCAGACAGCGGATCGGCCACGAGATCGGTAGACCGATGATGCCGGCGGCGGCGACGCCGTGTAGCGCCCACCACCACCACACGAGTACGCGAGAAGCCCGCGGCCTAAGAATGAAAATCCGCTCTGATTTGCCTGAGCAGGCGGTCGAGGTTCGGGTCGTCGGCGTCATACGTCCCGAGAAGATAGGCCTGCAGCTCCGGGTCGGAAAGCTCCAGAAGTTCCCCAAACCGGGCCTTATCGTCTACCGTCAACGACTCGTAGGATCTCTGCAGAAAGCTCGCCAGTAGCTCGTCCAACTCCCGCATCCCCCGGCGGCAACGCCAGCGAAGTTGGGCGACTTCATCGGGCACTAGTGGCGCCGTTCGGTCATCAGGTTCTTGATCTTGGCGATCGCCCGGCCGGGATTGAGATCCTTGGGGCAAGCGTCCACGCAATTCAAGATGGTATGACAACGATATAGCCGGAATGGATCCTCCAGCGCGTCCAGCCGCTCGCCGGTCGCTTCGTCCCGGCTATCGACTATCCAACGGTACGCCTGCAGTAGTGCCGCCGGCCCCAGATACCGGTCTGAATTCCACCAATAGCTCGGACACGCGGTAGAGCAGCACGCACATAGAATACAGGCCGACGGCTCGTCGATTCGCTCCTGATCTTCCTTGGACTGCAGACGCTCTCGATCCGGCGGCGGTGGTGTTCGAGTCTCGAGCCACGGCTTCACGGATGCGTACTGAGCGTAGAAGTTCGTCATGTCGGGAACGAGATCCTTGACGACAGACAGATGCGGCAGAGGATAGATTTTAACGGGGCCCTTCACGGCGTCGATCGACTTGAGACAGGCGAGCGTATTCGTGCCGTCGATATTCATGGCACAAGAACCGCAGATTCCCTCTCTGCACGAGCGACGGAACGTGAGCGTCGGGTCGATCTCATCCTTGATCGTTATCAGCGCATCCAGAACCATGGGACCGCAGTTATCCAGGTCCACCTGGTAGGAATCCAGCTTCGGGTTCTCGCCGGACGTGGGATCGTATCGATAGACCCGGAACTCGCGGTTATTCTTGGCGCCATCCGCCGCGGGATAGGCTCGACCACGCTTCACTCTTGAGTTAGCTGGAAGACTGAACTTCGCCATTTTTAACCCTCTTCCCTGCGCCCATTGCCGCAAGATTAGATTCGATCGATGCGCAAATCGCGCGTTAGTACGTCCTCGGTTTCGGCGGAACGGCGTCGACTTCATCGGTCAGCGTTTCCAGCTGCACCGGTCGATCGCCGAAACGCACACCGCCATCGCCGCCGACCCAGACTAACGTATGTTTAAGCCAGTTGACGTCGTCGCGTTCAGGATAGTCCTCGCGGGCCTGCGCGCCACGGCTCTCGGTGCGATACGCAGCAGACTTGATGGTCCCCATCGCCTGGAGCAGCAGGTTCTCAAGCTCCATGGTCTCGATCAGGTCCGTATTCCAGATCAGCGAGCGGTCCGTGACGGCTACGTCGGCAAATGAGGCGAAGATCGGCTCCAACGCGTCAATGCCCTCTTGGAGGGACTCGGCAGTACGGAACACCGCCGCATAGTTTTGCATCGTCCGCTGCATCGCCAGCCGTATTTGCGCTGTCGGTGCGGAACCGCTCGCGTGCCTAAGCTTGTCGAGACGTGCGATCGCTTCATCGCCCGCGCCCTTCGCCAGCGGTCGGAGTCTTGCCCCCGGCTTGATGAGCTCGCCACAGCGGAGCGCAGCCGCCTTGCCGAATACGACCAGATCAATCAAGGAGTTAGAGCCGAGCCGGTTAGCACCATGCACCGAGACACAGGCGGCTTCTCCGACAGCCATCAGGCCGGGAACAACCCCTTCCTCGTCCTCGGCATTCTTCACGACGACCTCGCCACGGTAGTTAGTCGGGATGCCACCCATATTGTAGTGGACGGTCGGCAAGACCGGTATCGGTTCCTTGGTGACGTCGACTCCGGCGAAAATCCGGGTCGTTTCAGCGATTCCGGGTAAATGCTCGTCGATAATGTCAGCACCCAAGTGTTCCAGATGCAGGTGGACATGATCCTTCTCAGCACCGACACCCCGGCCTTCGCGGATCTCGATCGTAATCGCTCGGCTGACGACGTCACGGGACGCCAGGTCCTTCGCATTGGGCGCATAGCGCTCCATGAAGCGTTCCTCTGCAGAATTCGTCAGATAACCACCCTCGCCCCGGACACCTTCGGTAATGAGCATGCCGGGCCCGTAGAGTCCGGTCGGATGAAACTGCACGAACTCCAGATCCTGCAGTGGTAGTCCGGCACGCAACACCATCGCATTGCCGTCACCGGTACAGATGTGCGCCGACGTGCAGGAAAAGTAGGCGCGGCCGTAACCACCGGTCGCAACGATCACCGAGTGACAACGGAAGCGGTGCACGCGGCCATCGTCCAGATTCAGCGCAACGACACCGCGGCACTCACCATCCTCCATGATGAGATCGATAGCGAAGTACTCTATGTAGAAGTCAGCATCGTGCTTTAGAGACTGCTGATAGAGTGTGTGCAGCATCGCGTGACCGGTACGATCCGCTGCTGCACAGGTCCGCTGCGCCGTGCCCTCGCCGAAATGGGTTGTCATCCCACCGAACGGCCGCTGATAGATTCGCCCGTCTTCTGTGCGCGAGAACGGTACGCCATAATGTTCGAGTTCTATGACCGATGCGGGCGCCTCTTTGCACATGTATTCGATGGCGTCCTGGTCTCCCAACCAGTCCGATCCCTTCACGGTGTCATACATATGCCAACGCCAGTCATCTTCGCCCATGTTGCCAAGCGCAGCACTGATACCGCCCTGCGCCGCGACGGTGTGGCTGCGAGTCGGGAATACCTTGGTGATACACGCCGTGGATAGACCCTGCTCGACGAGGCCGAGTGTCGCTCTGAGACCGGCGCCGCCGGCGCCGATGACGACTACATCGTAGCGATGGTCGACAAACTCATATTCCGCACTCATCCCGTCGCTCCGAACGCGACTTTGAGGACCGCGAAGACGCCGGCAACGACGACGCCTATGTGCACGAACGTCGAAACGATCAGCGCCGACATCTTCAAGCCTGTAGCGTGGACATAGTCTTCGATAACCACCTGCACACCGAGATGGGAGTGATAACCCAGAGTCAGCAGCGTAAGAAGCATAAGAATGCTAGTCAGCGGCACCTGCAGCCAGCCCACAACCGTCGCATAGCGGAGATCCGCAAGCCCGAGGAAAGCGAAAACAAGCCACAGCCCCAGCAGCGCAAGCGCCACTGCGGATAAACGCTGGGCCCACCAGTGTTCGACTCCGTCCTTGGCAGAGCCGAGTCCCAGGACCCGATTAAGCGGTGTCACAAGCCTCACGAGGTCTCCTCTAGAAGATCGCCGACAGTGAGAAGGCCGTGGTGGCGGCAGCGGCTACAACGAGGACCGTCCAACCGCTGGCCCTGATCTGGCTGAGCTCGAATCCCAGCCCGAGATCCCAGACGAGATGCCGTACACCGTTCGCCAGATGGAAGAAAAAACAGAAACTCCACCCCACGTAGCATAGCTTCAGCCAGCCTGCGACCAAGATCGCGGCAACCTGGTCGTAGGCGACTGGACCACCGGCAAGCGCGACCAGCCAATACACCAGTACGAGTATGCCGGCGGACAACGCCAGTCCCGTGACCCTGTGGAGAATGGATAGGATGCTCGTTATCTGCGGCCGATAGACCTGCAGATGCGGCGACAAAGGTCGTTCGACCTTGTCCATCAAGCTATTACCTTCCTAGGGTGACGCGGGAGAGGCACAGTTGACGGACCCGCTCCTGCTAAAAGTCGATACACCGACCAGCTCGCTCCCAGTCGCCGAAACGAGTCGGCTCCGCCCCCTTGGGGCCGCCTATCTCGCGAGGCTTTTTTGTCGTGTTCTCGGCTCCCCGCGGCCGCGTCATAGCGCCGGCCAGATCCTCGATAGCCCTGTCAGGCTCGCGTTCATCGCCCTCTCTGACCTGCTGCGCCCGCGCTTCGTACATGCCGTTAAGTCTGCCAGAATTCGCTCTATTGCGCATCCTGTACGTCACCCGCCTTCTGGACCACGCGTCCGCGGCGTGATCGGAAAGCTCAGCTTGACCCGGTACAATAACCTGTTAAAAAGATGTAGTGGCCAATGAATACGATTCCTGAACAGTCATTCGTTCTTTGTCCGTTATCCGGGCTGGAGTTCATTCGCGTCGAGGGCGCGGATGCCGAGAGTTTTCTCCACGGCCAACTGAGTCAGAAGATTCACGGACTCGGCCCGGACCAAGCGCCACTGGCAGCCTGGCACAGCGCTGCCGGCCGGGTCAAAGCCATCTTTCGTGTGCTGCGCATGGGCGAGGCCTGGCTGCTCGTCACCGACAACGATCTCGCCGCTGCCGTAGCGGCCGACCTACGACGCTTCGTGCTACGCGCTGCCGTCACGCTCACCGATGACGGCGACCGATGGCAAGCGGCCGCGCTGATCGGTGCGACGGATAGCTGGCTCGCTCGACACGATATCGTTCTTGGGCACGATTCGGGCCAACGGGTAAACGCGAAGGAATTGAGTTGGCTGCGTATTGGCCCGCAGCTCGTACACGTGATCGGCCCGAAGGCTGCCGTCACGAAACTCGAAGCCGAGCTTCCTCAGGGCGGGAGCGGCGACGCCGCGGCTGCGGAGATCTCCCTCGGGCTACCCCGCTTGACTCCGGAGTTGCAGGATCAATTCATTCCTCAGATGCTCAACCTCGACCTGCTAGGCGCGCTCGATCAGAGCAAGGGCTGCTATCCCGGCCAGGAGATCATTGCACGAACGCAAAATCTCGGCTCTGTGAAACGACGCATGATCCGATTTTCGGCTGCTATGAGCCGCGTGCCGGGAATCGGAACCGTGATACTGAACGAAGCCGGCGCCGCGGTCGGTGATGTCATCCGCACGTCCAAGGCGGCGGACAAACTCGAGATCTTGGCCGTAACGAGGCTGGACTGCCTCGATCAGCCGCTAGTCAGCGAAGTGGAGCGGAGCGTGCCGCTGCGACGAGAACCCCTGCCCTACGAGAGCTGACCAGCCCGCAGTTTGCACCAGGCGGTCGCTGCGCTCAGGCCTCCGGTTTAAGATGTGGGAACAGCACGACGTCGCGGATCGACGCCGAGTCGGTTAAGAACATCACGAGCCGGTCAACGCCGATCCCCAAGCCGGCGGCCGGCGGTAACCCATACTCCAGTGCGCGAATATAGTCGGCATCGTAAAACATCGCTTCCTCGTCTCCCAACGCTTTCGCTTGAGCCTGCGCTTTGAAGCGCCGAGCTTGATCTTCTGAATCGTTGAGTTCAGAAAATCCGTTCGCGATCTCGCGGCCGCCGATAAAGAGCTCAAAACGCTCTGTAAGGAACGGATCAGCGTCAATGGCACGAGCTAACGGAGACACCTCCGCTGGAAACTGCGTGACGAACACCGGCCCACTCAGGTGATGCTCGACGGTCTTCTCGAATAGCTCCATCTGCAGTTTGCCAGCACCGTACTCGGGTCGGACTTCGATGCCGCGTTCCGTACAAGCGCCGCGCAAGACGTCTGTGTCCCGCAAATCACTGTCGCTCAAGTCCGTGTTAAAGCGTACGAGTGCCTGCTCTACGGTGATCTCTTCAAACGCGTCACCGAGATTAAACGTCTGTCCCTGATAGTGCACGACATCCTGCCCGAGTAGCGTCCGCGCAGCCTCACGGATCAGGTTCTGAGTCAGGCCGATAAGATCATGATAATCGGCGTAGGCCTGGTACAGCTCGAGCATCGTGAATTCCGGACTGTGCTGTGTCGATGTCCCCTCGTTGCGGAAACTTCGGTTGATCTCATAGACGCGCTCCATTCCACCGACTAACAACCGTTTGAGATAGAGTTCGGGAGCGATCCGTAAGTACAGGTCCATATTCAACGCGTGATGGTGCGTCACGAACGGTCGCGCCAGCGCTCCGCCTGCGAGGGGGTGCATCATCGGCGTCTCGACCTCAGCGAACCCCAGCGCGTCGAGAAACGAGCGTAGGAAACGAATCAGGTCGGTGCGAAGGCTAAAGACTTTGCGCGTCTCTTCGTTGACGATCAGATCGACGTACCGTTGTCGCAGCTTCAACTCCGGATCAGAGAGTCCATGCCATTTATCTGGCATCGGACGTAGAGACTTTACGAGCAAACGTAACTCGTCCGTACGAACGGACAGCTCTCCGGTCTTCGTCTTGAATAGCGGGCCGGCGGCTCCAACGATGTCACCAACATCCCATGATTTGAATTCCTGATAGAGCTCGGGAGAAATGCGGTCACGCTCCACGAACAGCTGCAGCTGGCCAGACCTGTCCTGGATCTTGATAAAGCTGACCTTGCCCATTACGCGCTTGACCATCATCCGGCCGGCGACGTGGACCACGGGTGATTCCGCTTCGAGAGATTCGGCGCTGTGCTCTCCGTAGATCGCATGAAGTTCGCCGGCGATGAAATCGCGGCGAAAATCATTAGGAAACGCAGCTCCCTTCTCGCGAAGTTTCCCGAGTTTCTCACGCCGTTCTGCGATGAGTCGATTCTCGTTCTGCTCGTTGGTCTCGGCCATTCGTCTACAGCCCTTGCTTCAAACTCTCTTCGAGAAAATCATCGATCGCGCCATCGAGAACAGCGCCGGGGTTGCTGCTCTCGAGGCCTGTCCGCAGATCCTTGATTCGAGACTGATCCAACACATACGACCGGATCTGGCTGCCCCAGCCGATATCGGCCTTACCGTCCTCCTGCGCATCGATTTCGTCCCGGCGTCTCTGCTGCTCCCGCTCGTACAGCTTGGCTTTAAGCTGGCCCATCGCCGTCGCCCGATTCTTGTGCTGGGAACGGTCACTCTGACACTGCACGACGATACCTGACGGAAGATGGGTCAGCCGCACGGCGGATTCGGTCTTGTTGACGTGCTGACCACCGGCGCCGCTGGCTCGATAAAGATCCACTCTAAGATCGCTGGGATCGATCTCTATCGTAATATCGTCCTCGAGTTCAGGAGAGACGAAAACGGCCGCGAATGAGGTATGGCGACGATGCCCGGCGTCGAATGGGGACTTTCTGACCAGACGGTGCACGCCTGTCTCCGTGCGCAGCCAGCCGAACACATAGTCGCCTGAAAATCGCACGGTCGCGCTCTTGATGCCCGCGATTTCCCCAGGCGACAGCTCGAGTATCTCCGCCTCGAATCCGCGGGACTCAGCCCAGCGCAGATACATCCGCAACAGCATATCGGCCCAATCCTGGGCCTCGGTACCCCCTGAGCCGGATTGGATGTCGAGATACGCGTTGTGCCGATCCATCTTGCCGGCGAACATGCGGCGAAACTCGAGACCCTCGATCGCCCGGCTGACCTTAGCGACATCTTCGGCGACGTCAGCAAGCGTGCCGGAGTCGCGTTCTTCCTCGGCCAGGGAGAATAATTCCTGAGCCTCGTCCAGGGCGCTGTGGATCTGATCTAGCGTATCGACGACGGCCTCGAGGAATGCGCGTTCCTTACCGAGGGCTTGGGCACGATCGGGATCGCCCCAGACGTTGGGATCCTCCAACTCTTTGCCCACTTCCTCCAGGCGTTCACGTTGCCCATCATAGTCAAAGATACCCCCTTAGGGCGTCGCAGCGCCCCTGGAGGTCGGAGATCATGGCATTGATCTGATTGGGTTCCATCGTCGGTGTCTAGCGTCTGTCGGAGTTAGGCGGAAGTTACCGCGGCGGCGAATGATAACGCAATCGGCGCGCTCCTCCCACGCGGATTCAGTGAGGCTTCGCTGCAGCGTCGAGTTCTATATGCTCAACGACGAGCTGTATCGGCGGGCCGGCGAAATAATCATTCAGCCCCAAACGATAGACGAGCCGGAGTATGTCGCCCTCGTGCCACCCACCCGGCTGTTGATTGAATGCGATCGCCTCCAGGCGTGGCTCCGCAGCGACGAGCTTGACAGTCATTTTCAGATGCCTGTCGCCTACGACACGTTGCCGCAGCAGTTCGAACCTTCCGTCGAACAGCGGCTCGGGGAATCCCTGGCCCCACGGGCCCGCATCGCGCAACAATGCCGCAACTTCCACAGTCAAATCTGCCACCCGTAGTTCGCCATCGGTAAGGATTCGCTGAGCGAGATGCTCGGGGCCGAGGCGCTCGTCTCCCAGTCGTTCTATCGCAGATTGAAACGCGGCCAAGCCCTCAGGGTCCAGCGATAATCCCGCCGCCATCGCGTGCCCGCCAAACCGTGTGATCAGACCGGGATTTAGAGCGTCCACATCGGCGAGCGCGTCACGCAGGTGGAATCCAGGCACCGAACGGCCTGAGCCTTTCAGTGGACCTGCGTCTGTTGGCGCGAACGCAAACACCGGCCGGTGGCAACGATCCTTGATCCGCGAAGCGACCAGGCCGACAACGCCCTCGTGCCAATCCTCGTGGAACAAACACACCACAGACGGTAGATGGCCGGAGTCAAGCAGTTCTTCCGCGTCAACGAGCTCTACGGCCTCGACCCTCATCCGGGATTCGATGGTCCGGCGTTCGCGATTCAGTGCATCGAGTTGACTAGCCAGAGCCAGGGCGTCGCGCTCCGACGCGCTGACCAGACAACGTACGCCCACGGTCATGTCGTCGAGCCGGCCAGCGGCATTGAGCCGCGGCGCCACGTGGTAGGCCAGTGTCGTCGCCGTAACCTCGCTAGGGACAACCGAGCTGACCTGGCAGAGCGCTCGCAAACCAGGCCGACAACGCCCGGACCGGATTCGCCGCAGGCCTTCACCGATCAAGATCCGGTTACTGTGATCTAAAGGCACTAGATCGGCTATCGTGCCGAGTGCGACCAGATCCAGGTACTCCACGACGCAGCCCGGCTTGCCGAGCTCTCTGCCCAGCGCGGCCAGTAGATAGAACGCGACTCCGACGCCAGCTAAATTCTTCCCGGCGAATCGATCACCCGGGACGTTAGGGTTGACGATGGCGTTCGCAGCCGGGAGCTCGACGCCCGGCAGGTGATGATCCGTGATCAGCACATCGACACCTGCTGCGCGGGCTGCCGTGACGCCGTCGATGCTCGTAATGCCGTTGTCAACGGTCACGATCAAGCTCGGCGAGCGATTCTTTATACGCTCGACTACCTCAGGCGATAAGCCGTAGCCAAGTTCGAACCGATCCGGAATAAAGAACTCAACTTCTGCAAAGCCCAGATCCTTGAGACAGAGGAATACGAGTGCGGTGCTGGTTGCTCCGTCAGCATCGAAGTCACCGACAATCATCACGCGCCCTTCGCGATGACGGTGGAGTAGTCTGACGGCAGCCTCGAGCGCATCGAACTCGCCGACCGGGCGTAGACGGCTGAGCGTCAGCTCCAACTCCTCCGGGGACGCAATGGCGCGGCAAGAGAGGACCCGCTGCAGGACCGGATGAATCTCTCCCGGCCATTGCCAGTTCTCGGATCCCGGGACCCTTTGTCTTCGCTCGATGAAGGGCATTTTGAATACGACCTCGGCCACACGCGCGATGCCAACCGCCTATAATCCGCTACGAACCTTACTACACTCGCAGTCTGTCGGATTCAGCGGATCGTTCTGCCCGACCGGACAGATGACAAGGAACAACCCGTTGAAACTGACGTTGGAGACCTCCGCGGCGAACCTGATCAGAGCCTGGGAGCCCGGCGCCGTTCGCGTCGGCGACGACTGGCTCCGCAGTCATCTGATTGTATCCTCACAGCACATCATCCGAGACTGGGCCGTGACCGCACCAGAGGCGCTGCGGGCTCACGACCTCAAGCCTGCCGTCGATCTGAGCCCGGAGATCATTCTCCTGGGCACCGGCGACCATATGGTGCTGCCGGACATCTACCTGATGAAGGAACTCGCGAGCCAAGGAGTCGGGCTAGAGATAATGGACACGCCGGCTGCCTGCCGCACCTATAACGTACTGATCCACGAGCATCGGGATGTCGTAGCGGCTCTGTTCATCGGCTGAGCCAGGCTAGCGCGGCAGATGCTTGAGCGGGTCCACCGGGGATCCGTTGCGTCTGATCTCGAAGTGCAGCTGTGGCTGCCGCTCCGGCCCGACCCCCATCTCTCCGATCATCTGCCCGCGGTCGACGGAATCGCCTTGTGTCACGATCAACCGGTCGTTATAGCCATAGGCACTGAGGTAGGTATCGTTGTGCTTGATGATCAATAACTGCCCGTAGCCAATCAGCCCGTTGCCCGCATAGACCACGCGCCCCGAAGCGGCCGCACGGATCGTCTGGCCCACTGAACCGCCGATGCCGATGCCGTTGGCCAGACCACTGTCGGCGCCGAAGGCGCGCACCAGGTCCCCTTCCACCGGCCACTGCCAGGTCGGTGGCGCCACGGTCGGCGCAGGCGGCAGCGGCCGAGATTGCGGTGTACGTGGGCTCTGCTGGGCCGGTCGAGTCGGTCCGGACGCCTGCAAGCTGAGCCGTTGGCCGGCGTAGATCAGGTCCGGGTTATCTAAGTCGTTCCATCGAGCAAGGTCCTGATAATCGAGCCGGTATTGCCACGCGATCGTGTGGAGCGTTTCACCGGACCGAACCACATGAGTTACCGCTTCGAAGTTAAGGAGCGAGCTTGTGCAACCGCTAACGACCAGCGCGCATAGTCCAATGGCACGCGATATCAGTCTACGTGCCTGAGCGCATGAACTGTGGGGCTGTCTCGGCATGGCAACGCGTAGCCACTAACCCATTCGAAACAGCAAGACTATGCCCAAGCCGGCTACGGCTACGATCAGGAGCCAGCCCAGCGTATCCACGTGCTGGCGCAACCGACGCTGCATAGGCTCCCCGCCCCATACCACGAGGCCGGCCACCAGGAAAAATCTCCCGCCTCGACCAACCAACGAAGCCACGACAAAGACCGGGAGGAGCAGATGCAGCGCTCCGGCCGCGATCGTAAATATCTTGTAAGGAATCGGCGTGAATCCTGCAGCTAGGACTGCCAGGAATCCCCATGTCTCAAACCACTCGGTGGAGCGAATATAGCTATCCCAATAACCCAGCGATCTGAGCAGCGGCTCGATCGCATCGAGTCCCCACCAGCCGATAGCATAGCCTGCAATGCCGCCAGTCACCGAAGCGACGGTCGTCAGGAACGCGAAGCGCCAGCCACGTTCAGGCTGCGCGAGTGTCATCGGCGCGAGCATGACGTCGGGCGGAATCGGGAAAAAGGACGACTCGGCGAAACTCAGCCCAGCGAGATAGCGCTCCGCATGGGGGTGGGCCGCCCAGCTCAGGGCGCGGTCATAGAGGGCCGAAAAGACGCTCAATGTTCGATTCCTTCCACGAGCGGCACGAAACTGACCAGTCCCAGTGCCCGCCGTTGAAAGTCGTCGCCATCGCGAGTGACACACACGAGGCCTTGCCCGCCGCGACTACCTACCGGAATAACCAGCCGTCCACCCTCATCGAGCTGCGCGAATAACTCCTGAGGAATTTCAGGCGGCGCGGCCGCAACGATGATGCCGTCGAACGGCGCCTGACTGTGCCAGCCTCGCCAGCCATCCGCATAGCGCAGCGTGACGTTGTCGATGTCGAGCGTCCGAAGTCGCTCCTTGGCACGTTGATACAACGGACGAATACGTTCGAGACTATAAATATGCTGAGCCAACGGGGCCAGCACGGCTGTCTGGTAGCCGCAGCCGGTACCGACCTCCAAGACCTTGCCGAGTTTCTTCCCCGACGGCAGGTCGCGGATCAATGCTTCCGTCATGAGGGCGACGATATAAGGCTGTGATATCGTTTGACCGAACCCGATCGGAAGCGCTGTGTCTTCATAGGCGCGACTCGCCAACGCCTCATCCACGAACAAATGCCTGGGCGTCGTGCGGATCCGCTCCAGCACCACCTCATTCACGATTCCTTCGGCTCTGAGCCGTTCGATCAGGCGATCCCTGGTTCGAGCCGAGGTCATCCCGATACCAATATGCTGGCGCTGAGTCATTTAGATTTTCTGCAGCCACGCGTCGACGAGTTCCCGCGCCGCATGGTCGGTCATGTCGACCTTGATCGGGGAGACGGAGACACAACTATTGGCAACCGCATGGAAATCGGTACCGGCACCGACATCCTGCGCTTCTCCTGCCGGACCAACCCAATATCTCTGCGTACCCTTCGAATCGCTTGCCCGGATAGCTGGCGCGGATTTGTGCCGAGAACCGAGCCGTGTGGAGCAAATACCTCGGAGAGAGCTCTCAGGCACGTCCGGCACGTTGATATTAAGGATCGTGTCGCCGGGCAGCGGATCGTGTTTCATTCGGCGTACGAGCCGCTGAATCAGCGACACCGCGGTGCCGAAATTCTGCCCATCGCCGAGAACCAACGAGACGGCAAGTGCCGGCAAGCCCAAGAATCTGCCTTCCATCGCGGCGGCAACCGTGCCGGAATAGAGGACATCATCGCCGAGATTCGCGCCGTGGTTGATTCCAGAGATAACCATGTCCGGCTCATCCGCCAGGAGCCCCGTGATCGCCACATGTACGCAATCTGTCGGCGTGCCGTTAATGTAGTAGACATTGGGTTCGGGCTGCTCCACCGTGAGCGGTGCATCCAGAGTCAGTGAGTTGCTCGCGCCACTACGATTACGATCTGGCGCAACGATCGTGATCTCCGCTAGCTCCGCCAGCCCTTCGGCCAGCGTTCGCAACCCCCGAGCTTGGTAACCATCGTCATTGGAGAGCAGGATTCGCACGTGCCGGTCCCTGGAATCGCCACGAATCGTGTCACTATACTGGAAGCCTCGGGGCAAAAGGAGCCGCTGCGTTGGCAAGCGATAAGGACACCGATGCATTCGCGAAAGCGATGCAGGGAGTGAAACCACTGCAACAGGCCGAGCGCCCGCTAGCAACCAAGCGCCCGCTGGCAACCAAGCGCCCGCTGGCAACCAAGCGCCCACAGGCCAAGGCCCATAACAGTCGAGCGGCCCGTACGGCGCTGCTGAACGAGAGCTTGAACGGGCCGGCAAAAGGCACGCCGGACATGATCGAGCAGCTCGGTGAAGAGATCGCGTTTCGCCGTCCCGGTCTACCGGAAAAGACCTTTCGAAAGCTGCGGAGGGGCCGGTTCAGCATCGGGGACGAAGCCGATCTACACGGGCTGACGGTCAATCAAGCGAAGCAGCTGTTACGAGAATTTATCTGCGAATCCGCGCAGCGCGGGCTCGGTTGCGTACGCGTCATTCACGGCAAGGGGCTGGGCTCGGGCCCCGGTGGTCCCGTACTCAAGGGCAATGTTCAGCGCTGGCTGATGCAGTGGGACGAAGTGCTGGCGTTCGTCACAGCGCGCGCGCGCGACGGCGGCAGTGGTGCCGTCTACGTTCTCCTGCGACACCGCTAGCAGCCTGGCCACAGATCGCATCAGGGTCCCGCAGCGTCATCGCTATGGTCGAACGACCGTTCCTACGGGTCGTCGGGGGGCGGGGCCTGGTAGGAAATGACCTGGAAGAACGTCTCACCCTCGGCGATCATGCCGAGGTCTGTCCGAGCGCGTTCCTCCGCCGCGGCGAGACCCTGCTTGAGATCCAGTACCTCCGCTTCCAGCGCCGCGTTTCGCGCTGCGAGACCCCGATTCTCCTCCGAGCGCTCGGACACCTGGGAGTTGAGGAGCCAGACCTTCCTCAGTCCATCGTTCGAGAGCCACAGCCGCCCCTGCAGAAGCACCAAAACCAAGACCAGTGCCAGAACCAGAAGTCGCATCACATCCCTAAAGAGTTATGGGGAATGCTCCGGCTCCAGCGTAACGTGCGTCGGCGCCGAGAGTCTTTTCGATACGTAGCAGCTGATTATACTTCGCTAACCGATCGGACCGGGACAACGAGCCGGTTTTGATCTGCGTCGCCGGAGTCGCCACCGCGATGTCCGCAATGGTCGTATCTTCCGTCTCCCCCGACCGATGGGAGATCACGGCCGAGTAGCCTGCCCCGGCCGCCATCTCGATAGCCGCGAGCGTCTCGGTCAGGGTACCAATCTGATTCGGTTTGATGAGAATGCTGTTAGCAATTTGCCGCTCGATTCCCTTCGAGAGAATCTCGGTATTGGTCACGAACAAATCATCGCCAACCAGTTGCACGGAACCGCGTAGGCGATCGCTGTGAAGCTGCCAGCCGTCCCAGTCGTCTTCCGCCATGCCATCCTCGACCGAGATGATCGGATAGCGAGCAACGAGGTCTTCGAGATAGCCGGAAAACGCCGCCGCGTCGAAATGCCGATCCTCAGAGTTGAGGTGATAACTGCCGTCGCTAAAGAACTCGGAGCTTGCCACATCCAAGCCCAGATAAATTTCCCGCCCGAGCGTGTACCCTGCGCTCTCGACCGCATCGACGATCGTCTGCAGCGCTGCCTCGTTGGACTCTAGATCGGGGGCAAAGCCGCCCTCGTCCCCCACTGCGGTACTGAGCCCGCGTCCCTTCAGCACGGCCTTGAGGGCGTGAAAAATTTCAGCGCCGTAACGCAGCGCTTCGGAGAAGCTCGGCGCTCCGACCGGAATAATCATAAACTCTTGAATATCAACGCTATTATCTGCGTGAGCCCCACCATTGATGATATTCATCAGCGGCACCGGCAACACGTAGGAGTCGCGACCGACCAGGTGTCGGAACAGCGGCAGGCCCTGCCCCGCCGCCGCCGCGTGCGCGTTGGCCAACGACACGGCCAGGATGGCGTTCGCGCCGAGCCGCGACTTGTTCGGGGTGCCGTCGAGCGCGATGAGCCGCTGGTCCAACAGTTGCTGTTCCGCGGAATCCATACCGATGACCGCATCACGAAGTTCGCCGTTGACGTTGGCCACTGCCTGGGTGACCCCTTTGCCCGCGTAGCGTTCATCGTCCCCGTCACGCAGCTCCACGGCTTCCCTAGCGCCGGTAGACGCGCCGGAAGGCACCGCCGCACGGCCGGTTACCCCGGATTCGAGAGTAATCTCCGCTTCGACCGTCGGCGTACCACGAGAATCGAGAATTTCAATCGCTCGAGCATCCTTGATCTTGCTCATTTCTGCTCCTGCACGCTCTAACGATCGTCGCTCGAGTCAGGCTCCGGCGGCTCGCGGAAACTTCAGGCCCTGGCACGCCCGGGCTGCGGCTACGAAACTCGTGAATAACGGATGTCCGTTGCGCGGGTTTGACGTGAACTCGGGGTGAAACTGGCAGGCGAGAAACCACGGATGATCCGGTAGCTCAACGATTTCAACCAGCCCATCGTCGGAATGGCCGGAGAACTTCATTCCGGCAGCTTCAAGCTGCTCGACGTACCGATTGTTGACTTCGTAGCGGTGACGGTGACGTTCCAAAATCGTGTCCGCCCCATAGGCGGCGTGCGCCAGGCTACCGGCCGTCAATCGACAGCTCTGTGCTCCAAGGCGCATGCTGCCGCCGAGATCGGAGTCTGCCGAACGTTCCTCTGTCTTACCGCTGAGATCCTGCCACTCGGTAATCAGCGCGATAACCGGATGTGGCGTTGCAGGATCGAACTCCGTGGACTGAGCACCCTTCAATCCCGCGACGTGACGGGCGAACTCGATGATGGCGACCTGGAGCCCCAGGCAGATCCCCAGATAGGGTATCCCCTTCTCCCTTGCAAGCTGCACCGCTTGAATCTTTCCCTCGATCCCTCGTTCGCCAAAGCCTCCGGGGACCAGGATCGCATCGACATCCTTCAAACCGGCGAGACCGATTTCTTCCAGGCCGTCAGAGTCGACATAGCTGATATTTACCCGTGTCCGTGTCTGAATACCCGCGTGTAGCAACGATTCGGTCAGGGAAATATAGGCATCCTTTAGATCGACATATTTGCCGATCATCGCAATATTTACTTCCGCCTCCGGATTTGCTCGGGCATCGACCACCGCTTGCCATTCGCTCAGATCCGCCGGCCGACCGTCGAGTTTCAACCTTTCCACGACGATATCGTCGAGATGCTGCTCCTTGAGCATCAGCGGAATCTTGTACAGATCATCAACGTCTACTGCGGAAATGACGGCTCGCTCTTCCACGCTCGTGAACAGCGAGATCTTGGCCCTCTGTTCTGCCGGAAGCGGCCTTTCTGATCGGCATACCAGGATATCCGGCTGTATCCCGATCGAGCGTAGTTCCTTCACCGAGTGCTGTGTAGGCTTCGTCTTAATTTCCGACGAAGCCGCAATGAACGGCACCAGCGTCAGGTGAATGAAGATCGCGCGATCCCGGCCGAGCTCCACGCCCATCTGGCGTATGGCTTCGAGAAAGGGCAGTGACTCGATATCGCCAACGGTCCCGCCGATTTCGACCAGGCAGACCTCTGCGTCACCCGCACCCTTCCACACGCTCTTTTTGATTTCATCGGTGATATGCGGAATGACCTGGACGGTCGCCCCGAGATAGCCCCCACGCCGTTCCTTGGCGATGACGTTGCTGTAGATTCGGCCGGTCGTAAAGTTGCTGTCGCGGCCAGTCTTCGTGCCTACGAACCGTTCGTAGTGGCCGAGATCCAGATCCGTCTCGGTACCGTCCTCGGTGACAAAGACTTCGCCATGTTGAAAGGGGCTCATCGTCCCCGGGTCGACGTTGATGTACGGATCGAGCTTCATCAGTCGGACCGTCAAGCCGCGCGTCTCGAGGATGGCCCCCAAGGAGGCAGCAGTAATGCCCTTACCTAAGGATGAGACGACACCCCCGGTGATGAATATAAATCGCGTCATGACCCGTCCCTGTTGGCTGCGAATAGCTTAGCAGTCGTGGAAAAATCCGTGACCGGGACTCGTCGACGACCCTCGAGTCCGCTCGGCTGATGCATTGCAGACGGTATTACAAGCTATCAAAAGTACCGGGCCACCGCCACTACCCCGCCGAACCCAATGCCGCGGTGACACTCCGAGGGGGGTGGACATGATGGGCCTTGCGGCGCGCGAGAGGGTCAGTTGACGGGCGGATGGTCGCTCCAGTCCACGCGCCAGGCCGGTCCGTCCGCCTCAACCTGCCGGATCTGATCGCTTAACCACAGATCGCCCACGGCGACTAGCGTCGAATCGCGGTATAGCAACGGAATACGGGCGCGCATCCAGGGTACGACACCCGCCAGCTGCAGCCATTTCTTCAGTTTGCGCGTATGGCGTTCCTGAAGTGGCTTGAAGCGCTCACCGCCGACTCGGAACCGAACCGTCAGCCCGTGCTGAGCCCAGCTGTCAGGCAGGCCCGGGCCGTCGGTACGGCATAGCTCGAGTCGGCCTTCGGGGCCTTGCCACGAGTTGCTGTGAGTCAAAGAGCCCCGATAGTCCGGTCCGGAGAGTGGCGCCATCGGCTTGAACAGATAGAGCTGACCGCGAAAAATCCGCCCCTCGCCTCCCGGCCACTGTACCTGTGTCTGCGCGTCCGGCCTTGTGATGTCAGTAGCCGCAAGCAGCCCTTCCAGTTGCTTGGCGCTGGGCACGGGCAAGCCGAGTTTGAGAATTTGATAACGGAGCAGATTCGCGCGCCTTGCGACACTTAACCCACGCAGACCGGCCTGAGAAATTCGCCCAGCGGTTTCGACACAAGCCAAGTCCTCTAACGCGACCGAGTCGAGAATTTCCTGAGCATCGATCATCTGCCGCGCAGCGCGCCCGACCGTCACTGCCGCGCTCGGCCAGCGCAGTTGTAGACGCGAGACGACTTCCCGCCGCAGGTAGTTTCGATCGAAACGCGGGTCGGAATTCGTCGGATCCTCCACCCAGTTCAGGCCCCAATCTTTGCCGATGCCAACGATCTCTTTCTTGGACATCATCAGCATCGGCCGTCCGAGGTAACCGGGCTCCAGACGGGCGAACGGCGCGATGCCGCGCAGACCCTTGACTCCGCTACCTCGTAGCAGCCGCAACAAAACCGTTTCCAGCTGATCATCGCTGTGGTGTGCCGTAAGCAACAGCTCAGCCGGCTCCATCATCTCGGCGAGCGTCGCGTAACGAACCTCACGCGCGGTCGCTTCCAGGCTTCGACCACGCCCATCGTGTATCTCAACCTGCCGGCTATCGAAGGCGACACCCAACTCCCCCGCGATCTGCCGGCAGTGTTGCATCCAGCGCTCCGAGTCCGGATGCAGCCCATGATCGATATGCACAGCGCGGATGGGTGTACCGAGCCCCAATCGCGTGAGTGCCGTCAACAATACGGTCGAGTCCAAGCCGCCGCTGAACGCGACGTCGAGACGGGGCGTATCCGACATCACGGGAAACTGCCCGAGTGCTAGCTTTAGTTTCTTAAGGAACGGTTCCATAAAGCAACGCCGCCAAGTTAGACACGATTGCTATTCGGCACCGTGAAACGGCGACCATACCAGTCTGTCCGCGTATCGCTCAGCCCTCTTTATAGACTCCATAGGCCATGAGGCGGCTGCGACGCCGCTCGATCAACTGCTCCGTCGACAAGGCCTGGACCTCGGACAAGGCATTCAGCAGCGCGTTCTTGATCGTCTCCGCCATCGCCTGGGGATCCCGGTGCGCGCCGCCCAGGGGCTCAGGAATCACGCCGTCCACCAGACCTAGCTTCTGCAAGCGCTCCGCGGTAATACCCAACGCCTCGGCCGCCGCTTCTGCCTTGTCTGGACTCCTCCACAGGATCGAGGCGCAGCCCTCCGGAGAAATGACCGAATAGATGCTGTACTGAAGCATCATCATCCGGTCTGCGACACCGATAGCGAGCGCGCCACCCGAACCGCCTTCGCCGATCACTACGCTGATGATCGGCGTCCTCAGCCGGGCCATAGTGAACAGATTGCGCGCGATCGCCTCGCTCTGCCCTCGTTCCTCCGCCCCCATTCCGGGATAGGCCCCCGGCGTGTCGATAAGACTGATTAGGGGTAAGTGAAATTTTTCGGCCGTCCTCATCAGACGCAAGGCTTTGCGATAGCCTTCCGGCCTGGCCATGCCGTAGTTTCGCTTGACTCGCTCTTTGGTATCGCGGCCCTTCTGATGACCGATAATCATCACAGGCTGCCCTTCCAGGCGACCGATCCCACCGACTAATGACTTATCGTCCGCGTACATTCGGTCCCCATGTAACTGCTGAAAGTCGGAAAAGCACAGACGAACGTAGTCCAGGGTGTACGGTCGATGGGGATGACGCGCGAGCTGAGCAATTTGCCACGCGGAAAGCTTTGAGAAGATGCTTTCCGTCAGGGTATCACTCTGACGCCGGAGGCGTGCGATCTCCTCACTGATATTCAGCTCGGAGTCATCGCCGACGAACCTGAGCTCATCGATCTTCGCCTCAAGCTCCGCAATCGGTTGTTCGAAATCGAGAAACTTCACATCCATCCGCAGACCTTACCCTCAAGTCCCGAAAGCTGACAAGTCTGCGGCGGAAATCGTGACGGGGCCATCGCTCCTACGACGGATGCCTGGGATAGTGAATCGAAAAGCGCTCCTCACCCACTAGCTGCGTCAGCCGTTCACGCAGTTCTCGTGTCGGCCGCACAGCCCATCCCTGACCTAGTGTGAGCGAGGCCTTAGCCGCGGGCCCTGAGTACTCGACACAGACCTCGCACCGTCCCTGTGTAAACGGTTTGAGCGTTTCGCGTAGGCTACGCACAAATTCCTGACCCTCTCCGTCGGAAGTCCAGCGTATCGTCAGTCTTCGGGCAGATTCCTCGATCGCCTCATCCACCGAGCGCACGCGCTTCGCTGTGACGCGCCACTCATTTAAGAAATCGTCGAATCGCAACTGACCGTTGATCACGAGTACCGCGTCCTTGGTAAGGAGATGCCCATACTCCGCGTATGCCTCGTCGAAAAGAGTCACTTCGACGCGATCCGTATTGTCGTCCAGACGCACCGACACTCTGTTCCCTCGGCGAAAGATATCCATCACGAGCCCTGCGATGATGACGTCCTTGCGCGACCGATCTCGTCCGCCGTCGCTGGGTAACGCGCCGATGACGTCCGAGATCGAACCGTCCGTAAAGCATTGACAGTGCCTCGCATACTGATCGAACGGGTGACCGGACAGATAGAGACCGAGACTCTCTCGCTCCGCGGCCAACCGTTCACGCTCGTTCCAGTCCCCGACCGGAGTCAGCAGGTGCTCGAGGCCACCGTCATCGCCCTGCTCTGCGAACAACGCGGTCTGTCCCGCGGCCTTCGCGTGCACGGAACGCTCCGCTAGCCTCAGCGCATGAGGGACAGCATTCAACAGCGCTGGCCGATTGGCGCCGAGCCCATCCAATGCACCCGACCGTGCCAGCGCCTCGAGAACCCGCCGATTGAGTTTGTGTTGATCGACGCGACGACAGAGGTCGAACAGATTCCGGAACGGGCCATTCGCCTCACGCTCCCCGAGAAGATTCTCGATGACACCCCGGCCGACACCTTTAATCGCGCCAAGGCCATACGTGACGGAATGCCTACCGCCCACGGTGAACTCATAAGCCGACACGTTCACATCGGGCCGCTCGAGCGCGATTCCCATCTGCGTGCAGTCGTCTTTCAGCAGCACGAGCCTGTCGGTATTGTCCATATCCGCGGTCAACACGGCTGACATAAAAGCTTCGACGTAATGGGCCTTCAGCCAGGCGGTCTGGAACGCGACGAGCGCGTAGGCCGCAGAGTGCGATTTGTTGAATCCATACGCAGCAAATTTCTCCATTAAATCAAAGATATAACTTGATTTTCTCTCGTCGACCCCTTTCCTGGATGCGCCTTCCACGAAGATAGAACGCTGCTGGGCCATCTCTTCGGGTTTTTTCTTCCCCATCGCACGCCGCAGCAAGTCCGCGCCGCCGAGCGAGTAACCCGCCATGACCTGAGCGATCTGCATGACTTGCTCTTGATAGAGAATGACTCCGTAGGTGGCTTTCAAGATCGGTTCGAGCGTGGGATGGAAATAGTCGATGGGGTCGCGATTGCGCCCGTGCTTGCGGCCGATAAAATCCTCGACCATGCCCGATTGCAGTGGCCCAGGACGAAACAGCGCGAGGATGGCTACCAGGTCGTCGAAGTGATCGGGTTGCAGGCGCGTGATCAGATCGCGCATCCCGCGAGACTCCAGCTGGAAAACCGCGGTCGTCCGACCACTCTTCAATAGCTCGTAGGCCGCGGGATCATCCAAAGGAATCTCAGCGATGCGAATGGCGTCAAGTTTCTCCGCCCGGCGCTGGCGATTGATGGTCTTGACCGCTCGATCGATGATGGTCAACGTCTTCAATCCCAGGAAGTCGAACTTGACGAGCCCGACCGACTCCACATCATCCTTATCGAACTGGGTCAGCGTGTTGCCATCCGACTCACAGTACAGTGGCATGAATTCCGTAAGCGGCGCCGGCGCGATCACAACACCGCCCGCATGAGTCCCTGCGTTGCGCACCAAGCCCTCGAGGGGACGCGCCAAATCTATCAGCGTGCGAACTTCGTCCTCACTCTCGTACGCCTTTCTGAGCTCATCGTTGTCGGTCAGTGCCTTGCCTAGCGTAATACCAAGTTCGGGCGGAATTAGCTTGGCGATACGGTCGACGTAGCCGTATGGCATACCCAGCACGCGGCCGACGTCCCTGACGACGGCCCGGGCAGCCATAGTGCCGAAGGTAATGATCTGCGATACCCGGTCCGTGCCGTACCGTTGCGCGACGTATTCGATGACCCGGTCTCGACCTTCAATACAGAAATCGATATCGAAATCCGGCATGGACACTCGCTCGGGATTGAGAAAGCGCTCGAACAATAACTCGTGCACGATAGGATCCAGATCCGTTATACCTAAGACATAGGCCGCCAGGGACCCGGCGCCAGACCCACGCCCCGGACCGACGGGGATTGCGTTCGTCCGGGCCCAGCCAATGAAGTCTGCGACAATGAGAAAATAACCCTCGAATCCCATCTCGCAGATCACGTCAAGCTCGAGATCCAGTCGCTCCGCGTAGCGAACTGCCTCGGATGGGTCAAGGCCTGGTAAGCGAGTCCGCAGCCCTTCGTGGACCAGCGTCCTCAAATACGCATCCGCCGTCGTCCCCTCAGGCAACTGGAATTCGGGCAGGAACACCTGCCCTAGCTTCAACTGCCAGTTGCAGCGCTTCGCAATCTCCACACTATTCGCCAATGCCTCCGGGATATCCCGGAAGAGATCCGCCATTTCCTCAGGCGATTTCAGATATTGATGCTCGCTGTACTCTCTGGGTCTACCGGGATCATCGAGGATTCGGCCCTGTTGGATGCAGATCCGAATCTCGTGCGACTCGAAATCCTGCCGAGTGAGAAAACGTACGTCGTTAGTCGCGACGACGGGTACACGTTCAGCGCCGGCCAGATTGACCGCTTTCGAGAGATACACACTTTCCTGAGGCCGACCGATGCGGTGCAGCTCGATATAGAATCGTTCAGGAAACAGCATGCGCCAATAGCGTAAAGCGTCTGTCGCCTTTTCCGGTTGCGAGCCGAGCAGTATTCGGCCCAGCTCTCCGGACTGGCCTCCGGAGAGTGCCAACAGCCCAGCTAACTTATCTGGCTCAAGCCATTCTTTAAGCACCAGCGCGCGGCCGAGATAACGGCCGTCCGCGTAGCTCAATGTCAGCAAACGGCTGAGGTTGCGAAACCCTTCCTCGTCGAGACACAGCACCGTCAGCCGGCTGGGATCTCGGTCCTCCGCTGCTGCTGCAATCCAGAGGTCCGCACCGACTATGGGCTTAATGCCTCGTTTCACGGCCTCGCGGTAGAACTTGACCGCCGCAAAGACGTTGCTCTGATCCGCGAGGCCGACAGCCGGCATGTTCAGTTGAAGCACTTGGTCCAGCAGTGCCGACACTGACAGTACACTGTCTTCCAGCGAGTACTCACTGTGAACTCGAAGGTGAACGAATCGAGTCGTTGGACGCATCATGCTCGGCGCTTCTCTTGCGCCCGGTAGACAGGTGCGTAACTCTTCCGGTGAATAGGCGACGGGCCGAATTGCTCCAGAGCGCTCAAGTGGCCCGGAGTCGGATAACCTTTGTTTCGATCGAAGCCGTACACCGGGTAAAGACGATGCCACCGTCGCATCAGCCGGTCGCGGCAGACTTTTGCGAGAATCGATGCCGCGCTGATCGCCGCGACAGATTGGTCGCCTCTCACGACAGGCTCGACCTCGAACTCACGGGCAACCCCTCGAAAAACCGGCGCCTGGTTGCCATCGACACGAACGTGATCGGGCGTGATTCGTAGGCGCAGGACGGCGCGTTCCATCGCAAGTAATGATGCTTGCAGAATATTGATCTCGTCGATTTCCTCCGGGCCGGCGAACGCGAGAGCGAACGCGTGGGAACGTTGGCGTATGGCGCGCGCGAGGCGCACACGCTGACGTGCGGTCAGGCACTTGGAGTCTCTGAGGCCAGCCACTGGATTCGCTTCGTCCAGGATGACCGCAGCCGCCACCACGGGCCCGGCCAGAGGCCCACGCCCAGCTTCATCCACACCGGCGACCCAGGCGCGGCTGCCGAGACTTAATAGAAGTTGCTGCTCGGTGGGCCAGGACACTAGCGGTCCAACAAGGCGATATTCTCGCTGAGCCCATCAAGACAGCCTTGTTGGACCACTAGCACCCGTCAGCCTCTTCACTGAGCAGGCTCAGCACCGCCTCGGCCGCGCCGTCGCTTGCGCCACGTCGCAATTGCCGATGAATCGCGGAGAAAGCATCACGCCAGTCTTCAGACTTCCCGCGATGGCCCAAGTATCTCTCGAGCGCCGGACCCATCACGGCCGGGCAAACCTGTGCCTGCAAATACTCTGGGACCAGTTCCCTGCCGGCCAACAGATTCGGCAAAGAAAAGTGTTCGAGCTTGTTCAACCCTAAGACTCTGAGCAACCGATGGGTCAATCGGGAGATGATATACGCTACGACCATCGGGCGCTTGAGCAAGGTTGCCTCCAGACTCGCCGTGCCCGACGCGGTAAGCACGACGTCGGAAGCCGCCATGACTTCTCGCGCCCGGCCTACGACGAGGCGCGCCGGCGGGTCCAGTTCGATTCCGCCCGTCGCCTGCAGATACGGGTCACGAATAGCATCGTTTGCGAGTGCGACGACGACACACAGCCCCGGGTGTCTTTGCTGCAGCCACTTCCCGGTTTCGAGAAACGGCCGCGCCAGCCGCGACACTTCGGCAGATCGACTGCCCGGCAGCACTGCCAGAATCGGTGTCGTGGCCGGTAGACCTAAACTTCGCCGCGCTTCGCTGGCGTCAACCTCAAACGGCACCTGATCGGCCAGCGGATGGCCGACGAAGACGGAATCCACGTCATGCGCCTGATAGAACTCCGGCTCGAACGGCAGCAGACAGAGGACCAGATCGGCCGCGTCGCGAATACCCGCAACTCGAGACTGCCGCCAGGCCCACACCTGTGGGCTGACGTACTGCACCGTCGGGACGCCGACTTTCTTCAGGGCCGCCTCCACGGGCAGGTTGAAGTCCGGCGAATCGATACCGATGAAGACATCCGGCCGCGCGGCTCGCAGACGGTCGATAAACTGGCGTCGTAACCTCAGTAGCCGCGGCAGATGCCTGAGAACTTCGGCAAGTCCCATTACCGACAACTCCTCAGTCCGATACCAGGGCTCACAACCCGCGGCTATCATTCCCGGGCCGGCGATGCCGAAAAACTGTGCTTGTGGTGAGCGTTTTCGGAGTGCCTCGATCAGCCCCGCACCCAGCGCGTCGCCGGAGGCCTCGCCAGCCGCCAGCGCTATCCGGAGCGAACCGGCCCGTGGCGTATCAATGGCAGTAGCACCAGTTTTCACGAAACCTCGTCGCCATACCCTCTAGTAGGCTAGCGGACGAGTCCGCGAGAGCTGCCCTTAAGCGACGCCAGAAACAACGCTAACTCTTCCTGGGTCTCGGCGCGCTCAGCGAGCGCTTGGATCGCTTCGTCAAGCTTCAACCCCTGCCGATAAAGCACGCGATAGGCTTCTCGGATATTGCGAATCTGATCGGCCGAGTAGCCGCGGCGTCTGAGGCCTTCCGCGTTGACGCCGCGCGGCGCCGCGGGTCTCCCGGACACGACGACATAGGCGGGAATGTCCCTGGTGATATACGTGAACATGCTGGTCAACGAATGTGCGCCGATGTGGCAAAACTGGTGCGAAGCCGTAAACCCACCCAATATCGCCCAGTCTCCTACTTTGACGTGTCCTGCAATCGATGCATTATTGGCGAAGATCGTGTTATTTCCCACCGAACAGTCGTGGGCGATATGAGCATAAGCCATGATCCAATTGTCGTTGCCGATGCTCGTCACCCCGCGATCTTGCACCGTGCCACGGTTGATCGTGCAGCACTCGCGGATGGTGTTCCGATCCCCGATGGTCAGCGACGTCGACTCACCCCCGTATTTCTTATCCTGCGGATCATCACCGATCGACGTGAATTGGAAGACATGATTGTCCACACCGATAACCGTGGGCCCCTTTAGGACGACGTGTGCTTCGATGCGAGTCCCCGCCCCGATCTCGACATCGGGGCCGATAACCGAGTACGGGCCTATCGTGACGTCCTCGTGGACGCGAGCGTCGCGCGAAACAACCGCTCGCTCATGTATCACAGAGTCAGGCCCCGCGCCTGGAGAATTTCTGCGGAGACGACGAGGTCACCGTTGATCTCGGCCTTCGCATCGAATCGCCAGAGATTACTCCGGCTCGCGATGAGATCGACCGTCAACAGGATCTGATCGCCCGGATACGCGGGGCGCTTAAACCGCGACTTCTCGATGCCGACCAGGTAGAGGACAAAATTTCTCTCCTCAGGCGCAATTGTCTCCCAGATCAGCACGCCCCCCGCCTGAGCCATGGCCTCGATGATGAGAACGCCTGGCATGATCGGGTGCCCGGGGAAATGCCCGAGAAACTGAGGCTCGTTCGCGCTGACATTCTTCACCGCGACAATGGATTTCCCTGGCTCGCAGCTCTTTATTCCGTCGATAAACAGGAAAGGGTAGCGATGGGGCAATCGCTTCTTAATGTCTTCCACGGTGAGACAATAGGCATCAATCATCAGGCTTCCCTTTCGTCGCTTCCAGTAATGTCGCCAGGCGCCGCTCGAGCGTGATCTGACGCTGTGCAAGTTTATCCAGCTTGCGGAATCGAGCCGCGTTCCGGCGCCAGCGTGAAGCCTCATCCGCCGGCAGGCCGCCCGAGTAGGTTCCGGGCGTCGTGATCGATCGGGTGACGGTACTACGAAACGTCACCATCACGTCGTCGCACACAGTGAGGTGACCAACTATGACCACCGCGCCATCGATCTTGCAACGTTCGCCGATCGTCGTGCTACCTGCGATACCGGAGAAAGCCGCCATCGCCGTATGTGCGCCAACACGTACGTTGTGAGCGATCTGTATCAAATTATCGAGAATGACTCCGTCTTCGACGAGCGTGTCCTCGATGGACCCGCGGTCGATCGTCGTGTTAGCGCCGATATGCACGTCGTCTCCGATGACCACGCTGCCGAGTTGAGGGACCTTCAGCCAGGTGCCGTTATCCTCAGCGAAACCGAATCCATCGCTGCCGACGACGACCCCCGGATGCAGCACACACCGCTCGCCGATCACGACTCGATCCAGCACGGTGACGCGCGCGAGCAGCCTGGTATCCGCCCCGATACGGACCGTGGCGCCGACCACGCAGCCCGGGCCAACGACAACCGACTCGCCGAGCTCCGACGCGGACCCGATCACGGCCTGAGCGCAAACCTGCGCCGATTCCGGCACGACAGCGTCGCCTGCGACGATCGCCGACGGATGGATGCCGGGCTCCGGCGCAGTCGGCGGGTGCAGGAAACGCGCGATTCGGGCGTAGGTCGCGTAAGGGTTCGGCGTCACTAGAGCGGCAGCCGGACAATCAGCCGCGTAGCGCTCCTCTAGGACGACCGCTACCGCGTTGGTGTCCGTTAATTGGCCACGATAGAGCGGGTTGGCGAGAAACGTGATGGCGCTCTCACCTGCGCCGGTAAGCGTCCCGACCGTCGTCACGAGCCGATCGGCATCCCCGCGTAGCTCGCAGTCAAAACGATCCGCGAGCTCAGCCAGATTCGCGGGCATGCCTTGAAACTTGGAGACTAGTTAGGTCGTTACGGCAGGCGAGGCAGTTTGTCTCACGAGCCCTCATTATCACGGTTGTAGCTATCTTCCAGGGTCTGGAGGACAGCGTCAGTAATATCGATTGCGCTACTAGAGTACAGCACGTCGGCGACAACGAGATCGTAACCCGCAGCTCTGGCGTAGTCCTGAACTTCCTGGAGCAAAGAGCGTTGTAGTTTACTGAGCTCCTCATTCTGCCGAATGTTCGCGTCTTCGTTCAGGTTGCTCTGTTCCCGAGCGAAATCCCGTTCACTCTCTCTAATCTCTCGCTCCAGATTCAGGCGCTCTGCCTCACCCATGACGGCGCCATCCCGTTGATAGGTCTCCTGTTTTTCTTGCAGTGACCTCTGCATCGCGACCAGCTCACGCTGCCGCGGAGCGAACTCCTCCTGAAGAGCCTGCATCGCGGCTCGAAACTGCGGGGCCTGTTCGAGCAGCCTGTTGACGCTGACGACCCCCACCTTGAGACCGTCTACCTGCGCGCCCGCACTAGCGGCAACGATCAACGCACCAACGAAAATTCCGGCCCGAGCCGCGGCCAGTACTTTATTGTTTATTCTCATAGCGATCTAATCCCTCAGCCCCCCCTTAAAACGCACTGCCAACGGTAAACTGAAATTCTTCAGTTTCATCCTCGAAGAATCGGTCTGTTGCCTCACTCGGATTTAGCGGCAAAGAATAACTAAAGCGCAGTAAGCCCATCGGGGCAAGCCATTCTACCGCGAGACCGACCGACTGTTTTAGATTATCAGCCCTGTACTCATACTCGTTGGTTTCATCGCCGAGCAGATCGAAGAAGGTTACCCCACCGGTCGAGAAAACGTTACCGATATCGTAAAACAGCGAGACTCGAGCGGAGTTTGAGAACGCCTCAGGGGTCGGGATTATCAGCTCGAACTGTGTAGCTACCTTCAAGTTCCCCCCATGGGGATTGTTGAATGAATCCTTTGGACCGAGGCGACTCTCCTTGAAGCCGCGTACGGTGCCGGGACCGCCAGCGAAGAAGTTGCGATACGGCGGCAGAGCCGTCGTCCCCCCGTACGCTTCGCCGAACGCGAGCGCCGAGTTGATCTTGAAGATCCACGAGCCCCACAGAGGAATGTATTTCGAGAAATCCAGGGAGGCCACATAGTACTCCACGTCGCTCCCGGGTATGGCCGCCGTCAGACTGAAGCCGAATCGCGTTCCTGCGGTAGGGAACAGGAAGCGATTGCGCGAATCGTAACTCCAACCGGCAGTAAGCTCGAGGCTCTTCACGGAAGTACCGAAAAAACCGGCGCCGGGGACATCGAACGGAACACCATTGTTGGTTACCCATTCGTTCGCCTGCCTAGAGCTGAACTGGCTCGTGATCATCTCCGCCTGCTGTAGAGCGAAACCGAACCGCAGAAACTGGTACTCGGTGATCGGATAGGACCAGTCTGCGCCCAGCGAGACTGTCTGTGTATCGAAGGCCGAACTGGCGGAGGTAAATTGTGTGATGTCCCGAAACGACAGAGATAAGGTCCGAGAGAGCCCGTCGATGGTTCGATATGGATCCGTGAAATCGAGATACGTGACGGTCGAGAAGTCGCCGCCGCTGATGTTCAGGCTGACCCTGTTACCCGTACCCATGAAGTTCGAATGCACGAAATTTCCTTGTAGCTGCGCGCCATAGGTTTCGGAGTAACCGATACCGCCGCCGAAGGACCCGGGCAAGCCTTCCTCGATCAGAAAGTCGACATCAACCAGATCCGGGCTCCCGGGAACCGGGGTCGTCTCGTACTCGACGGACTGAACGTAAGGCAGCCTCTCAAGACGTATCTGAGATCGATCCACTAGCGCATTGGAGAGGTACGAGCCTTCAAGCTGCCGCATTTCGCGACGAAATACTTCGTCGTTGACGCTATCGGAGCCGTTAAAGTTGATCCTGCGCACATAGACCCGGTTCTGCGGATCGATGAAGAAAGTCACTGACGCCTCTTTCGTCTCGTGATCCAGTTCCGGAACAGCCTGGACCTGCGCGAACGCGAAGCCATCCGCGCCCAGACGCGTCCGCATGAGTTCCTCGCTAAACGTGAGCAGACCCTGCGAATAGGTCTGCCCCGGGCTTATATAGATCAGCGCCCGGAGTTCCTCTTCCGGCACGACCATCTGACCGGCAAGCTTGACATCGGAGATCGTGTAACGGTCCCCCTCGGTGATGTTGACGGTGATAAAGATGTCCCGCTTGTCCGGAGAGATCGCAACCTGCACGCTATCCCAACGGAAATCGGCGAAGCCCTGGTCCATGTAAAAGGACCGCAGCGTTTCCAGGTCCCCCTCCAACGCCTGCTTCGAATAGCGATCGTCATTCCTGATGAACGACAGCAGGTTGCCCGTTTGGAGCTCGAAGTTATCTAAAATCTCATCGTCATCGAAGCTGGTGTTGCCGACGATATTGACCTGTCGAATCTTCGCGCGGTCGCCTTCGACGATTTCAATCGCCACCCGAACGCGGTTATCGGGCAGCTCCTCTATCGGCGTCTCGATCGACACGCCATATTTACCCTGGCTGTAATACTGTTCCGTGAGCGCCTGCGTGACGTCCTCGAGCACCGACCGATCGAAGACGCTGCCCGGAGAGAGGCCAACATCCCGTAACGAACTCTCTAACATCTCCGTCTCGATATCCTTGTTGCCGGAGATCGTGAACTCTGCGATGGACGGCCGCTCGAGCACAGCGATGAGTAGAACGTCGCCGTCCCGCCTGAACTCGACATCTCTGAAAAAACCGGTCGAATAGATGGCCCGGATCGCTTCCTGAATCCGCTGGTCCGTCAGCGTGTCACCGATATTGATGGGCAGAGAATTATAGATCGTTCCCTCTGAGATTCGCTGGGCGCCTTCGACCCGGAAATTACGCACCGTCCATGGCTCGAACGCCTGCGCCATGCCAGCGCCAAGCACGCACGCCAGGAACAACCAGAGACGCAGACGTATGCTGTCAAAGATCTTCATCGAGCTCAGCCAAAAATCCGTGAAAGGTCATTATAAAACGCAAAACTCATCAGCACGACAAGCAGCAACAGCCCGATCTGCTGGCCGAAAATCATGGCCCGCTCCGACAGCGGTGAGCCCTTCACCACCTCGGCGAGCTGATAGACGATCTGGCCACCGTCCAACAGCGGCACCGGCAGAAGATTCAAGATCCCCAGGCTGATGCTCACGATGCTCAGAAAACTCAAAAACGAGCCTAGACCGGCGCGCGCACTATCGCCGGCGTAGGCGGCAATATTGATCGGTCCACTGATATTGCGAACGGACACATCGCCGGTAATCATTCGGCCGAGCATTCGCACCGTCAGGGCGCTCATCTCCCAGGTCTTTGCCAGCCCCTTCGGAAATGCTTCCAGAACGCCGTAGCGTTCCGTGGTCGCCGCGTTCTCAGCGATCGCGCGCAATACATCGACATTCTCGGCGGCCCCGATGATCCCTCGACGTTCGCCCCGCCTGACGGTCTCGCCGCTTTCTACTTCAGTCGTTAGCTCTTCGCCCTGACTGAATACCTCGCCAATCTCTATCTCGACCGTCAGCTCTCGGCCCGATCGCTCCACGAGTACCGTCACGGTCTCGCCGGGGCGTGCGCGGACCGCGTCGACGAGTTCGGTGAAGCGGTTGATGACCTGCCCGTCGAGCTGCAGTACACGATCACCCGGACGCAGGCCCGCGCGCTCGGCGGCAAGCCCAGGCGTCAGTTCGCCGAGGACCGCCGGCCGTACGGGCCCGGGCTCGAAACCGAGTCCGACGAACAGATCTCCGGGCTCCGTGAGCTCGGCTTCTCGGCCACGAACGTCCAGCTCGATCAGCCGTATGGCCCCGCCGGGCTCCCGTACCGTGAAGTCGATTAGACCATCGGTCAGGAGCTCATCGAGAATCCCGAATACCGCGGCGTCCCACGTCGGCGTCGCGCGGTCCCCGATCGCGATGATTTCCTGGTCCTGAAGCAGCCCAGCCTCAGCGGCGATAGAGCCCTCGGCGACAATGCCGATGATCGCTTTGACGCCGGGCACACCGCCGACGAACATCAACCAGTAAGCCACGATGGCGAACAAAAAATTAAAGCCGGGCCCCGCCAATAGCACAGCGATACGATGCGGTACCGGCCGCCGGGTGAACGCTAGATGGGCATCCTGGGCGGGTACCGGCCCCTCGCGTTCATCAAGCAGCTTCACGTAGCCGCCGAGCGGAATACTCGAGAGCCAATACTCGGTCGGTGGCGAGCGCAGCTCCGCGGCTGTGGGTTCTTTCGCAGGGAGCGGCTGTGACGATGGGATGCGAATCAGACCCCGCGACTGCTCGCCCGGCTCACGCTCCCGCCAACGAATCAATGGCCGGCCGAACCCGACCGAGAATCTCAAGACCTTAAAGCCCAGCCGCCGCGCCACCCAGAAGTGGCCGAACTCGTGTACGGACACGAGCACTCCGATCGCAAAGACGAATGCGATGATGGCAATAACCACTTCAAACATGGGCGCGTGACCTAAGCTGTCCGCTGCGGAGAGTTGGATGATAAACCATTGAATATGATACGCGTTTTCACTGTCTGGTGGGACGACGGGCCGTTCTTATGACAGACCTTGCAATGGCCCGTAGGTTCCAACCCGCAGTTGGCATCAGGACTCCGAAAGCGATCAATCCCCCGCCCCGTCAAGCACTTGGTCTAAGCGCGGCGATCGCCTGGTGCAACATGCGGGCTAGAGGCCGGCGATGCTGAGGCCGATGAAGAAAATCGGCACGGCGGCAGCGAGGCTGTCGATGCGATCGAGCACACCGCCGTGGCCCGGCAGGAGGCGGCCACTGTCCTTCAAGCCCACATTGCGCTTGAACATGCTGACCGTGAGATCGCCGATCACCGAGACGAGTGTCACTGCCAACGCGATCGCGACGAAGGCGCCCACTGGTACGCCCAGGCCGATGCCGGCCAACGCCGCCGTAAGCGCTGCCGCCGTCAGGCCGCCGATGACGCCCTCCCAGGTCTTGCCTGAACTGATCTGCGGCGCCAGCTTGACGCGCCCGAAAAGCCGGCCGAAAAAATAGGCGCCCACATCGGCGGCCCAGACGATGAGAAACAAGCTCAGTGTCAGCGCTGGCCCCTGCGGCACGCTGCCGTGAATATAGGCCAATAAGAACCAGGCGGGCAGCAGTGCCACAGGCCCCGAGGCCGCGACGAGGGGCGCCGGAATCTTCCACGGGTACGCCCACAGCGAGATCGACGCCAGCAGCCACCAGACAACAGCGACGCTCGCCACCAGACTTGCGCCGCGCTCGTCGAACAACGGCCCCGCCGCCAACATGAGCCCCACGAACACTGCGGCATAAACGGCCGGCGGGATGCCGTGTCCGCTAACGAACGAAGCCCATTCCCACGCGCCTGCGATCCACAGCAACCCGAGCACGGCGGCCGCGGCCCAGGTCGGTAACAGCAAGACAGTCGCGATCATCGCGCTGCCCAGGGCCAGCGCGGTGATGATCCTTGTTCTCAGCAAGTTGCGGCCCCGGCCTGGTCTCCGGTTCGGCCGAACCGCCTCTGCCGATTCAGGTAGAACTCGAACGCCCGGTCGAGTTCCTTGGTCGAAAAATCTGGCCACAAGACGTCCGAGAAATACAGCTCGGTGTAGGCGAGGCTCCACAGGAGGAAGTTACTGATACGTCGCTCGCCACCTGCCCGAATCAGCAAGTCCACGCCCGGAAACTCTGCCATCGCCAACGACGCCGCAAACCGGTCCTCGTCGATATCGTCTGGATCGAGCGTTCCCTCCGCGACCTCCCTGGCGAGCTGTTGTGCTCCGCGCGCAATGTCCCAGCGGCCGCCATAGGCCACCGCGAGTACCAGATCCATGCGCCGATTGTCGCGTGTCCGCGTCTCGGCAGCCTTGATCGCCTCCTGGAGAACCGGATTCAATGACTCGATTCCGCCGACGAACCGCAGCCGGATGCCGTTGTCATGGAGCTCCGCGACCTCCCGGCCCAGGGCATCGACGAACAACGACATGATCCCGAGAACTTCTTCCCGCGGGCGGCACCAGTTTTCGCTGGAGAACGCGAACAGGGTCAGCACGTCGACGCCATGCCCGGCGCAATACTCGATCATGCTGCGGACGGGCTTCAACCCTGCCGTGTGGCCCGCCTGACGCGGCAGCCCACGACGGCGGGCCCAACGGCCATTGCCGTCCATGATGACCGCCACATGGCGGGGCGGGGAATTCTCGGGCGTTCTCTTGCGGGTCGATGCGACCATCAGTCTAGAACTCCATGATTTCCGTTTCTTTTTTCTTCAACAGCTCGTCCATCTCCGCGATGGCGCGATCCGTGAGCTTCTGGATGTCCTCGTGGACACGATGATCTTCGTCCTCGGTAATGAGCTTCTCCTTGAGTAAATCCTTGACGTCGCCGAGGGCATCGCGACGAATATTGCGAACGGCAATCCGGCCTGTCTCCGTCTCGTGACGAACGATCTTCACCAGTTTCTTGCGGCGCTCTTCGGTCATGGGCGGCAATGGCACGCGTATCACCGTTCCGGCCGTTACCGGCGTCAGACCTAGATCTGACGTCAAGATGGCCTTTTCGACCGCTTTGACCATCTGTTTGTCCCACGGCGCTATCGACAGCGTACGCGCATCCTCGACAATCACCGTGGCCGCCTGGCTGATCGGCACCTCTGAACCGTAATACTCCACGACCACGTGCTCCAAGAGCCCAGTATGGGCGCGTCCTGTACGCAATTTCCTGAATTCATCCGTCAGGGCGACCACACTTTTGGCCATCCGTTGCGACGCATCCGTTTGGACGTCTTCAATCATCGTGGGTCCCAGTCTTCGAAGCGTGGTTGGAAACGGCTGTGCCGAGCGTCTCTCCCTTCGCCAAACGAACCAGATCACCGGCGTTATTCAAGTTGAACACGATCAGCGGCAGGTCGTTCTCCCGGCACATGACAATCGCCGTAGCATCCATGACCTTGAGGTTATCGGCCAATATCTGATCGAAAGACAACTCGTCATAACGAACCGCATCCGGTGTCTCAAGCGGATCGGCCGAATAGATTCCGTCCACTTTCGTGGCCTTCATCAGTACTTCGGCGCCAATCTCGATGGCGCGAAGGCTCGCAGCGGTATCCGTAGTAAAGAAGGGGTTGCCGGTACCGGCAGCGAAGATGACCACCCGGCCCTTTTCAAGGTGGCGCATGGCTCGACGCCGAATGTAGTCCTCGCAAACTTCGTTGATTTGTAGCGCCGACATGACTCTAGCGACCGCCCCTTGTCTCTCGAGTGCGTCTTGTAGCGCCAGCGCATTGATGACCGTAGCCAGCATACCCATATGATCAGCCGTGACGCGATCCATGCCCCCCTCCGCGAGCCCGGCCCCGCGGAAAATATTGCCCCCGCCGATCACGAGACCGACTTGCACGCCTAACCCCAATACCTCGGTGATCTCGGCCGCCACCCGCCGAATGACCGGCGGGTCGATACCATATTCCTGGCGGCCCAGCAGAGCCTCACCGCTGAGCTTCAGTAAAATCCTATGATAAGCGGGCGAGTCCTGCCCCATACGCACCTCATGTCTCACCAGTTAGGAATGAATCCCCGCTCACTGATTTCATTGACTGTATTGTTCGCTGCCGAACTAGATTAGCGGCTCCGGGACGCTTGCGCCATCACCGCCTGCACCAGATCGTCCTCTTATCTCTCGACCCCCTCGCCGACCTCATAGCGCACGAAACCCAGCGCGCTAGCGCCCGCCGTCGACAACAGCTTCTCGATCCGGGTGTCCGGATCCTTGACGAACGGCTGGCCCGTCAGCGTAATCTCATTCAAGTGCTTACGCAGCCGTCCTTCAACCATCTTCTGGACGATTTCGTCCGGCTTGCCCTCCCGGGCCGCCTGGGCCTCGAGTATCTCCCGCTCCTTGCTCAACTCATCCGCCGGCACATCATCGGCACTGACATAGCGCGGCGAAGTCGCGGCGACCTGCATAGCGAGATCTCGCGCGAGATCCTGGTCGCCACCTTGAAGTTCCACGAGGACACCGATCCGGCCCATGTGCGAGTAGGACCCGATGGTCTCGCTACTCCGCAAGACCTGGAACCGCCGTACGGCGATGTTTTCGCCAACTTTCGCCACGAGTTCCTGGCGCCTCGTCTCCAGCGTGTCAGCGTCAGAACCGGAGGCCATGAGTTCCGCGACGCTGGCGTAGTCTCCTGCCAACGCCGCCTCGGCTACGATCTCGGCGAACTGGGCGAAATTCTCATCGTTGGCCACGAAATCCGTCTCGCAGTTCACCTCGACGATCACGTGCCGACTACGGTCCGCCGAGCCTTTAACCAACACCTGACCTTCGGCGGCCACGCGCGGTGCCTTCTTATCTGCGTTAGCCTGCCCGGCCTTGCGCAGTAGCTCGCCTGCCTGATCGAGGTCTCCCGCGGCTTCGACGAGAGCCCTCTTACAATCCATCATTCCCGCGCCAGTGCGTTCACGCAGCTCTTTGACGAGTGCCGCTTCTATCGCCATGCCTGATCCTCTAGTCCGTTATCAGTGCCCGTCAATCCTTCGCCTTGGCGCCCGCTTTCTTCGTTCCAGCCTTCTTGGTGCTAGCCTTCTTGGTGACGGCTTTTTTGGCGCCGGCTTTCTTCTTGGTCGTCGTCTTTTTGGCCGCCGGTTTCGCTGCCGCCGCGGTCGCAGCCTTCTTCCTGGTCACGGGTTTTGTCGTGACCGCCTTCTCGGCCGCTTCCTTCTCGGCCGCTACCGGCTCAACCGTTTCCTCGACTGGCGCTTCCTGCCCGGCGTCTTCGGTCTCAGGCGCAGCCGTCGCCGTCACTTCGGCCTCGACCGCCGCCTCTTCGGCCGCTTCCTGCCCGGCCGCTACCGGCTCAACCGTTTCCTCGACTGGCGCTTCCTTCTCGGCCGCTTCAGCCTCAGGCGCAGCCGTCGCCGACGCTTCGGCCTCGACCGCCGCGTCTTCGGCCGCTTCCTGCCCGGCCGCGACCGGCTCAACCGTTTCATCGACTGGCGCTTCCGGCTCGGCCACTTCGGTGTCAGGCGCAGCCGTCGCCGTCACTTCGGCCTCGACCGCCGCCTCTTCGGCCGCTTCCTGCCCGGCCGCGACCGGCTCAACCGTTTCCGCAACAGGCGCCTCCTGCTCGGCCACCTCGGTCTCAGGCGCAGCCATCGCCGCCACTTCGGCCTCGGCGACCTCCGTTTTAGCCGACGCTTGCGCAGCCGGCGCGAGCCTTATCTTGGCTCTCCTGCTGGCTGCCTTCTTCGTCGCCGCCTTCCTGGTCGTCGTCTTAGGCCCGCCCTTCGTCTCCTGCGCCTTCGGCTTCCCCTCCTGATCGAGTTCTATGAACTCGTCATCGCCGACCGGAACGGCTGGGATAGAGGCCTTTCCGTCCAACACCGCGTCGGCGACCCCCTGTGTATAGAGCTGAATCGCCCGCATCGCATCATCATTTCCTGGAATGATGTAATCCACAGCGTCGGGAGAACAGTTGGTGTCCACGACCGCGATCACAGGGATACGAAGTTTCGCAGCCTCTTTAATCGCAATCTCTTCATGCCCCACGTCGATGATGAAGACCGCATCCGGCAAGGAATCCATGTCCTTGATGCCGCCGAGCGTTCGCTCGAGCTTGTCGTGTTCTCGGGTGAGCCGCAGAAGCTCTTTCTTCGTGAAGTCGACGTTGTTCCCATCCGCGAAAATCTCCTCGAGGTCCCGGAGACGCTTGACGGACTGCCTGATCGTCTTGAAATTGGTCAGCATCCCGCCCAACCAGCGATGGCTAACGAAGGGCATGCCGCTACGCTGGGCTTCCTCTTTAACCGCTTTTTGCGCCGCGCGTTTCGATCCGACAAACAAGACGGTGCCGCCATCGGCAACGAGTTTACGAACGAATTCGGTCGCCTCACCGAACAACGGCAGCGTGCTCTCTAAGTTGATAATGTGGATGCGATTGCGCTCGCCGAAAATGAAGGGTGCCATTTTCGGGTTCCAGAAGCGGGTTTGGTGGCCGAAATGCACCCCCGCTTCCAGCATCCGGCGCATGGTGACGTCGGTCATGGAAACTCCTCTATTGGGTTAGTCCTCCACGTGCCCCCGCCAACAACCGTCCACCCAGCTTGAGAGAGAACAGCACCCCGCCGCGAGTATCGGCACGTGTGTGAGATAAATTGCCTCTAGGGCGCGCGCTTTATACCATAGCTGCCTGGCAGCAACAAACGCGCTACCCCCAGGCTGCGCGGGGTAGAATCCCCTTTTGACTGTAGTTTCCGCCTGACACGGGACTGTCCGATTGCATGAACGTAACGATCAAAACGCCCGAAGAGCAGGACAAGATGCGTACCGCCGGCAGGCTCGCGGCTCGTGTACTTGACATAATCGGTGAGCAAATCCGAGCCGGGGTCTCCACGGATGAGCTGGACCGTATCTGCCACGATTTTATCGTCAACACGCTCGACGCCGTGCCGGCTCCGCTGAACTATCGCGGCTTCCCGAAATCGATCTGCACGTCCGTCAATCATGTCGTGTGCCACGGCATTCCCGGCGATCGCCTGCTTAAGAACGGCGACGTGATCAACGTCGATATAACAGTCATCAAGGATGGCTTTCACGGTGATACGAGCCGCATGTTTTTCGTCGGCAATCCCCAGGTATTAGCCGAGCGGCTTGCACGTGTCGCTTATGAAGGCATGTGGCTGGGAATTGAGGAGGTTAGGCCGGGTGCCCATCTGGGTGACGTCGGCCACTCGATTCAGCGTCACGTCGAAAAGAACCGATTCTCAGTCGTCCGTGAATATTGTGGCCACGGCATCGGCCGAGGCTTTCATGAGGATCCGCAAGTCCTCCATTACGGCGAACGCGGCACGGGCATGGAGCTAGTGCCCGGTATGACGATAACCGTCGAACCGATGGTGAACGCGGGCAAACGCCAGGTGAAACTGTTGAATGACGGCTGGACCGTCGTGACGAAGGATCACTCACTGTCCGCGCAGTGGGAGCATACCGTGCTGGTCACCGAGTCGGGCCACGAGGTCCTGACGCTGGGCGAGAACGACCGGAGTGCGTAAGTGAGCACCCTCTCGGAATCTATCGACCTGCCGCAGAGCGACACGGACAGCGTTGTCGTCGATTCGGTCGCGCTACGAGAGTCGCTGGCGGACCATGATCGCCCCATTCAGTACTTTCGTGACTGCCTCGACCGTGCGGACCGACGCCTAGCCGAACGTTTTCGTGACAACGTCGCCGTCGAGAAACTGGTCCGGCAACGAGTCGTGACCGTTGACGAGGTGATACTAGCGGCCTGGCAACACTTCGCGGCGGACAGCGCAGATCAGGCCGCGCTAGTGGCCGTGGGCGGCTACGGCCGTGGCGAACTCCATCCGCACTCGGATATCGACCTCATGGTTTTGGTTGAGCGTACCGGCGACGTGGACGTCGACGAGTCGATCGGTCAGTTCCTGACTTTTCTCTGGGACATCGGCCTCGAGGTGGGCCATTCGGTTCGCACGCTGGATGACTGCGACACTCAGGCACGCAACGATCTCACGATCGTGACTACATTGATGGAGGCACGGCTTCTGGCGGGGTCCAGCGAGCTATTCGAAGCGCTCACGGCGCGTATCGACCCCCTGCGCATGTGGAATTCGGCGGAGTACTTCCAGGCAAAGCTCGACGAGCAGACCGCTCGCCACCGCCGCTATGACGATACCGCTTGTAACCTCGAGCCAAACGTCAAAGGCAGCCCCGGAGGGCTGCGGGATATCCAGATGATCGGCTGGCTGGCACGGCGTCATCTCGGCACACGCGACCTCGCAGAACTCGTCGAGCATGGCTTCCTGACCCCAGGCCAGCTCAGAATCCTGCTCAACGGCCAGACGCTGCTATGGCGCATTCGGTACGGGCTGCATCTGCTCGTCGGACGCAGAGAGGATCGGCTGCTGTTCGACCACCAGATCAAGCTTGCCCAGATGCTCGGCTACGAAGATGCCGCCTATACGCTGGCCGTGGAACAGCTGATGCAGCGCTATTACCGAACGGTGATGGAACTCAGCCGCCTGAACGAGATGTTGCTGCAGTTGTTCGAGGACGCGATTCTCGTCGACCCGGAGACTCCAATCACGCCGATGGGGCCGTACTTCCAGTCGCGGAACGGTTACCTGCAGGCTGTCGACGCGGACGTTTTCGTCCAGGACCCGTCGGCGCTGCTGGAGATATTCTTGCTCCTGGAAAAAAATCTCGATCTTAAGGGAGTGGACGCCCGGACGATCGCGTTGATCAAGCAACACGTTTGGCTGATCGACGAAGAATTTCGTCAGAATCCACGTAATCACCGGCTGTTTTTGAATATTCTTCGTGCTCCGCAAGGAGTGACCCGCACGCTCAGACGGATGAACACGTATGGCGTTCTCGGGCTCTATATCCCGGCGTTCGGTCGAATAGTCGGCCGCATGCAGTACGACCTCTTTCATGCCTACACGGTCGATGCACACACCTTGTTCGTCGTGGAGAATTTGCGGCGAGCGTCACTCTCCCGTTTCGACGACGAGCATCCCAACTGCAGTCGCGTCATGCAGTCGTTGCCCAAGCCAGAGATAGCGTATCTTGGCGGACTGTTCCACGACATCGCCAAAGGCCGGGGTGGCGACCATTCGCGGCTCGGCGCGGTCGACGCCGAGGCTTTTTGTCTCGAACACGGTATGAGTCGTTACGACGCTCGGCTCGTGGCCTGGCTCGTACAACATCATCTGCTGCTGTCGATGACGGCGCAGAAGAAAGACCTCAACGATCCGCGGGTCATCAGCGAATTCGCACAGGCAGTCGGTGACGAAACGCATCTGGCCTACCTGTATGTGCTGACTGTTGCGGATGTCAGGGGGACCAATCCCAAACTATGGAACTCCTGGAAGGACACACTGTTCTGGGAGTTGTACGAACTGACCAAGCGCTCGCTGCGCAGAGGTGTTGCGCAGCCGATCGATGCCGACGAACTCATCGCGGAGACCGTAGCCGAAGCGGAGACGCTGCTACGCCGCGACGGCCTTGTCCCGGACGACTGGCAGAATACCTGGTCGAAGCTCACCGACGAATACTTTTTGCGCCACCGACCGGAGGAGATCGCTTGGCATACCCGGATTCTCTCGGACTCTGGCGACGAGCGCCCGATCGTCGTGGATGTCAACGACGAACTGGCTCCCGGACTGACCGCGCTCATGGTCTGCGCGCCCAAGGAGTTGCGGTCATTCGTTCAGACTACCGCCGTACTGGATGAACTCGGCCTGACGATAGTCGACGCGCGGATCGTGCCCATGCGCGACGCCCGTACGCTGTATACGTATTTCGTTCTGGAAACCGACGGCAGCCCGATCTCCGAGAGCCGGCGCCTTGAAGAAATCCCCGTGCGTATCCTCAGAAGCCTCACGCGAACAGACGGCCAGCCGATCACGGTCACTCGACGGGCCCCGCGACAGGTACGGATGTTCTCGACGCCGGTACAAGTCAGCGTCTCGCACGACGCGACGAATCAGCGGACCGTGCTGGAACTGGTCGCCGGCGACCGGCCCGGACTGTTGGCGCAGATCGGTAAAATATTCGTCCAGCAAAACGTCATACTGCAGAACGCGAAGATTGCCACGCTGGGTGAACGCGCGGAGGACGTGTTCTTCGTCACGACCGAAGACAATCGCCCACTCGATGAGGCCTCGTCCCAGCGGCTTGTCAGCTCGCTGGAAACGGCGTTGGCGGATCCGGAAGCCGCATGACCGGACCGAGCGATATCATCGACGCTGCCTGGGAGAACCGCGCCGAGCTGACACCAAGCCACGTCGCCCCCGAGGTGAAAGAAGCGATCGAACATTGTATCCGGGGGCTGGACTCTGGGGAGCTTCGCGTCGCCGAGTATCGGGCTGAGGACGGGACGGGCGCGTGGATCGTCAACGAGTGGCTCAAGAAGGCGGTCCTGCTGTACTTTCGGATCCACGATAACCAACCGATAGACGCCGGTTACACGCAGTATTTCGACAAGGTGCCGCTGAAGTACGCGAACTATGACGCGGACCGGTTCGCGAAATCGGGGACCCGCGTGGTGCCAAACGCGCTCGTGCGCCATGGCGCGTACGTCGCGCCGGATGTCGTCCTGATGCCGTCCTATGTGAATATCGGCGCCTATGTCGACCGGGGCAGCATGATCGACACCTGGGCGACGGTGGGGAGCTGCGCTCAGATCGGTAAGAACGTGCACCTATCCGGTGGCACCGGGATCGGCGGGGTGCTCGAACCATTACAGGCAACTCCGACGATCATCGAAGATGATTGTTTTATCGGTGCCCGCTCGGAGATCGTCGAGGGCGTCGTCGTCGAGCGCGGCAGCGTCATCGCCATGGGGGTATTCATCGGTCAGAGTACCCGGATCTTCGATCGCGAGACCGGCGAGATCCTTTATGGCCGGGTACCGGCCGGCTCCGTCGTGGTCTCCGGTAACCTGCCGTCCGCCGACGGGCAGTACAGTCTTTACTGCGCGGTGATCGTCAAGAAGGTCGACGAACAGACGCGCGCCAAAACCAGCTTGAACGAGCTTCTACGGCCACCCGAGTAAGGCGATCGAAAAAGGCTCAGAACGTGAAATTGATGTCGGCCTGCAGGCGTTTATAGTCACGTAGGTTGCCTTCAGCTTCTCCCCGCTCGTTCATAAAATACGTGAACCTGAACTTCCACCCGCCGGGCAAGACGTAGTTGGTCCTGAAGACATGGCCCTTGGCGTCGGTGCCGCCGCCGCCCCAATCGGAGTCGGAAAAAGTCGCCACGATCGCATTGGCCTGCAGATCCTGATACACATAGCTCAGATCCCAGGTGCCGGGCGCCGCGGCATCTCGATAAGTCACGCCGACCGCGAAGCCCTCGTCGAAGGCATCTGCTGCGGTGTTCGTCACGTAATCCGCGAAGAGCGTGACGGGCTGGCCCGCCAGGTCGAAGTTCAACTCACCGAAGAGTTCCACCTCGTCGAAGTCGGTCAGATAGTTACCGGACGGATCCAGTTGATTGCCCGCCGCGAAGAAGAATGGCGGGCGACCCCTAGCCTGATCATAGGTGTAGTAGCTCACACCGACCGTCAGGATCGACCCGTTGACAAAGGTAGTCTTGTAGCCTGCCTGGGCGCCGATCAGGATCGAATCGTCGTCTCCGCCCCGCTCCTCGACCCAGAAGCCACCGAAGTTGCCGAAGAAGCGTCCGGACGCGTAGCGCAGAGCCAGGCCTTCCGGGTGCAGATCCTCGTCGTAGATCAGATGGTGGCTGCCGGGCCGGTAAAACGGATTCTTCATCTTCCCGCCGACCAGACTCAGATCTTCGGTCAGCCCCCAGTCGAAATACGCGTACTCGAGGCCAAGGTCCTTGTGTGAGAAGCCGTCGCCGAGCGTTTGGTTGCCGGAGATGGGGTTGTCGCCGCCTGTCGTGAGCCCGACGCCGACGCTCAGATTGTCCGCCAGCTCGCCGCTTATCCCTAAGCGGGCGCGAATTCTGTGACGTTGACGCTCGGTCAGGCCTTCCTCGTTGATGGATTCGTGGCGGTAACGCAGGTCCCCGACGACCGATACCGTCTCAGCCCACGATGAAGCCGGTTCGGGCCGCGGAGCGAGCGGCACGGCGTCGATATCGGCCGAGCCGGACAGACTTCGTTCGAGCGCGTCGAGTCGCTCTAACAGGTGCTCGACCTGCGCCCGCAGAACCGCTATCTCATCGGCGGGAGCCGTCTGGGCAAGAACCGGCGAGGCTGCCCCGACGACGCCCGTGGTAACCAAGGCGAGGAGAATGCGTCTCATGGAACTCGCTCCAACATTCATGACGCATCCTGACATCCTGACGACTAAGCGACGGAAGTCCGCGTCGAAATCATGATCGAGAAGTGGCAGAAAAATCCGTGTCGCACCGAACGTCACCAGGCCGCGGCGATCCGTTCGATCAGCTCAGGCTCCACTTAAGCAGATAAAAGAAGATGATCGACAACAAGGCCCCGGCTGGAACGGTGACAATCCAGGACAAGAAAATCCTGCTCACGACTTTCAGGTCGATGGCCGTAATGCCACGGGCCATGCCGACGCCCAGCACCGCACCCACCAGCGTGTGCGTGGTGGATACCGGCATACCCGTACCCGACGCGAGCACGATCGTGAAGGCCGCAGCCAGTTCGGCGGAGAATCCCCGGGTCGGCGTTAGCGCTGTGATGCGTCCACCGACCGTGGCGATCACGTGCCGGCCGAACGTGCCCAAGCCGACGACGATACCCGCTCCGCCCAGTAGAAGAATCCAGATCGGCACCGGTGCGTCCTGCCCAACGACACCGCTTTGGGCGACGCTGACGACAGCCGCGACGGGGCCGATCGCGTTAGCCACATCGTTGGATCCGTGGGCGAACGCCATACTACAGGCCGTGATGACCATCAGCACCCCGAAGACGCGTTCGACCGTGGCGTAGTGGAAGCGTCGCTCGGCCTTCTCGTCCACCGGTATGCGCAGAATAAACCAGCGACCGATCAGCGCCACAATTGCGCCGAAGCTCAGCGCGACAACATAGGCCTCCATGGTCGAGAGCGCGAGTCCGACGTGGCTCAAGCCCTTGAGTATGGTCACCAGCGAGATCAGGGTCACGGTGGCAAAAATGTATAGCGGCGCGTATCGGCGTGCGCGCACCAGGGGATCCGGGCGCAGAAGAATCGACCACTGGATTGAGTTGAAGACGAAGAAAGCGATGACCCCGGCAATCAGCGGCGATACCACCCAGCTCACCACGATCGCACCCACCCGCGCCCACTCGACAGACTCGATGCCCAAGGCGACCACCGCAAAACCAACGATCGCACCGATGATCGAGTGAGTCGTGGAAACCGGCCAGCCCATGCGTGAGGCCAGCATCAGCCAGGTGCCCGCCGCCAACAATGCGGCCAGCATTCCGTATATCAACAGCTCGGGTTCACCGACGACGTAGGAAGAATCCACGATGTCCCGGCGGATCGTAGAAGTCACCTCACCGCCCGCAAGCACGGCGCCGGCAAACTCGAAGATGGCGGCGACGAGCAAGGCTTGTTTGATCGTCAATGCACCAGAGCCGATCGACGTGGCCATGGCGTTCGCGACATCATTGGCCCCGATACCCCAGGCCATATACAGGCCAAAGACGGTCGCCAGGACCAAAAAGATCAGTTGGTCTTCCATCTAATGCGTGTTCAATGGGACAGGATGAGTTCGAGGCGTCGGCCGATGCGCTCCGCCATGTCGCCGATTTCGCCAGTCAGCTCGATGACGCGATAGAGAAACATGACATCGATCGGCGGTAAATCCTTCTCGATACTGAACAGTTCGGCCCGAATTCGGGCCTGCATGACATCCGTATCGTCCTCGATCTCATCGAGTTCTTGCACCAGAGACTCGACGAGTTCCGCTTCGGCGCCGCGAAACCCGGTTTCATAGAGTTCGTCCAGCTCCCTGATACTCTTGCGCGCCTGTTTGGCCGCATCCACATTGCGGGAGACGAACACGAGGAAATCCCGCTGAATAGTCTGCGGAATCACCATCTGCCGGCCGAAGACGAGCCCGGAAACGTCACGCGCACGGTTCGCAATACGATCCTGCACCAGGAGGAGATCCAGTAGATCTTGTCGGGGCACCGGCATAAACAGACTCTTGGGTAGCTGGGCCCGCAACTGTTTTTTTAGATCATCCGCTTCGTGTTCCAACTCCACGATTCGAGTTCTGCTCACACTCACGCCATCCCAGTCGGCGTGAACCACATGCTCGAAGAACGTGATGAGCTCCTTGGCACATCGGTAGCATGTGTCCATATGATCCTGGATCGGCCCGACCGGTGAGGCGCCGAAGATCTTCGTTATATAGTTTCCCATCACCTACCCTGCGAGACTTTAAGAAAAACCTATCGACATTCTGACCGTTCGGGCTTAGTCCAGACAAGTAAGCCGCATTGAGCCTGCCAGTAATGAGATACTTCCATCGTCGAAGTTAGGAACTTCCAAGTGGCCGTCGTCGAGTTAACCCGTGAGTTGATACGCCGACCGTCCGTCACCCCGGACGATCACGGCTGTCAGCAGCTTATCGCAGAGCTCCTCCAGAAACAGGGATTTAAGATCGAATCTCTGCGGTTCGGCGACGTCGACAATCTTTGGGCGCGCCGTGGCAGCCCGGCACCCGTATTATGCTTCGCGGGCCACACCGACGTCGTACCGCCCGGGCCACGGGAACAGTGGCGCGTCGACCCCTTCGCCGCTGAGATCCACGACGGGAAATTGATCGCCCGCGGTGCGGCCGATATGAAGGCGAGCCTCGCGGCCATGATCTCGGCCTGCGAGCGCTTCGTGACCGACTATCCGGAGCACCGTGGATCGCTTGCCTTCTTGATCACCAGCGACGAGGAGGGCGCGGCCCAGGACGGGACGCTGAAGGTCATGCAGACCCTCACGCAGCGCAATGAATCTATCGACTGGTGTGTAATCGGGGAGCCGTCCAGCACGGCTGTCCTCGGCGACACGGTGCGTATCGGCAGACGAGGAAGCCTGACCGGACTGATGACGATTCGGGGCGAACAAGGGCACGTCGCCTACCCGTTACCCACCGGAAACCCGATGCATGGCCTGGCGCAGTTCGTCGCAGCGGTGACTCGGGAGCCGTTGGACCACGGTAACGAGTCGTTCCCACCGACCACGTTCCAGATGGTCAACGTGCATAGCGACGCCGATGCGCCCAACGTCGTTCCGGCAAGTCTCGATTGTCGCTTCAACTTTCGTTACTCCACTCAGTGGACTCATCAGACGCTGTCGGCCCACATCGATGCATTGCTCGACAAGCTCGGGTTCGAATATGAGATCGAGTGGCGCGTCGCGGGCGAACCCTTTCTGACCGAACCGGGCCAACTGACCGCCGCCGTATGCCGCGCCGTGAAGGAGCATACCGGGCTCGACCCCGAGCTCTCGACCAGTGGCGGGACTTCCGACGGCCGGTTCATCGCGCCGTGCGGCGTGGATGTGGTGGAAGTCGGGCCGATCAATGCCACGATTCACCGGGCCAACGAGGAGATCGACGTGGCAGACATCTCCCGCTTGGAGAATATCTACTACACGATCGCCGAGATCCTCCTGACGAACGGGGACGACTAGAACCTGCTGGTTGATGTATACGCGAAGGGGTGTGATCCCGGATACCTCTCGCGAAGCTAAATCTCGCCTCGCCGTCCATGGCTCGGCTCGAATCGTGAACTCGTCGCTTTAGGCCGTCCCTGGCACGCTCCTCGCCCACGACGCTCGCGAGCTTATCCGCGCTCACACCGCTCAAGGTAGCTGCGGCGTTCAGGGCGGCATGAACTATCACGGTCGCCGGCGACCCAACGCGCAGTGCAGGAGCGGCCGCTCCTTCTATCGGGAGATGCGTGTCCAGTTGGCGATGACCGCGAGCCCTCCGAGGAGTATGAACCACACCAGCGCCCACGCGGGCATGCTCAAGCCCAGGAACGACCAGTTGACCTCTGCGCACTCCCCGGACCCGGTGAAGACCTTTTCCAGCGCGTCAAATAACGGAAACGCGTCCAGGAGATAATTGAGCCCCGGGCCGCAGGACGGCACCAGGTCCGCCGGCAACTGCTGAATATAGACATGCCGAGCCGCAATGCCCGCCCCGATACCCGCGGTGGCGACTCCCAACCCGGCGTAGACCCGCGCACCGGTCCCTCCGGGGCTGTGTACGCCTGCCACGAGAAATACCAGGCCCGCGGCAACGAATGCGACGCGTTGCAGGATGCACAGCGGACAGGCGTCTAGATCCAACACGTACTGTGCGAACAAAGCGTAAGCGATGAGTCCCACGACGCTGCCGGCGCCGGCCAGGTTTAACCATCGTCGTTGCGCTATTGTTTTCAAGGCCTGCATGCCGAAACTCCTTTCCGTGCGCGGTAAAAATAACGTATTCGCGGACACTTTTCTGCGCGGTGACAGACGCCAACCCGCGTGCCGGCGGCCAGCGTAACCAGCCGCGGCTAGTTCTGCCAGGCGGTCTCGTCGCGAAGATAGACCGGAGTGGCTTCCACGGCGGGGCGGGTCCGGCCATCGCGAAGATCTGCCAACGCCTGGGGCAGAAGGTCCGTTGCGCTCGGTTGGAACGCCGGTTGAACACTGCCCGCTTCAGCGACTACCGGTGCCAGGAGCTTCGCATAGGCGTCGAAACCGCTACCGGCGGCCCCCCAGGACCCGGCGCCGGTCCAGGCGACGGCGCCGGGCTCGGACAAGTGCTCCGCTCCGAGTAGCTCCGCCAAGCCGTCGTGCACTTCGAACGCCCCCCAGTACACCTCGCCCATTCGCGCATCGATGCACACCAGGGACCGCTCCTGCCCGTCGGTCCTCCAGAGGCCCTGGGCCATCGCGGCGAGACTGGACACGGGCAGCAGCGGCAGATGCACGGCCAACCCGAGACCCTGAGCCACCGCCGCCGCAACCCGGAGACCGGTGAACGAGCCGGGCCCCCGGCCGAACGCAATGCCGTCCAGATTCTCAAGTGACAGTCCAGCCGTCGCCAACAGCTCACCGATTATCGGCAGGATACGCTCGGTCTGCTCGCGGGGAGTCGCGATACGCTGCTGCTCCACAGTCTCCTCGGCCAGCAGCGCGACGGTACCGACGTCGCAGGACGTCTCAATGGCGAGCAGCTTCACGGCAAGCTCGCTGCTTCGTTCGAAACAAGCTCCGGCAGCAAGCCGGCGGCGAACGCCAGGGCTTCTCGCGGTTCCTCGACCAACGGCATCGGCGGCAAGCTATCCAGGAAGATCCGGCCGTAAGAGCGGGTTCGGAGTCGTGGATCGCACAGGACGACCATGCCGCGATCATCGAAATCACGGATCAGGCGACCGACCCCCTGCTTCAACGCCAGGACGGCCTGCGGTAGCTGGAACTGAGTGAACGGATCACCACCCTCACTCCGGATGCGCTCGACCCGCGCTCGTATCAGGGGGTCGCCGGGAGAGGCGAACGGCAGTTTATCGATGATGACGATGCGTAAGGCCGACCCCTTGACGTCCACGCCCTGCCAGAAGCTGCTCGTCCCCAGCAGCACGGCATCCCCGGCCGCGCGAAACTGCCGCAGGAGCTCGGTACGCGGCCCTTCCCCCTGGACCAGCAGCGGGCCCGGCAGCGGCACGGCCTCGAGCAGCCGCTGCGCCTCGTGCAGGGCCCGGTAACTGGTAAACAGCAGAAATGCGCCACCGCCAGCGGCTTCGACCAGCGGCCACACGGCGGTCAGCACACGCGCGATATAGTCCGGTTCGTTTGGCTGAGGCAGGCCTTGAGGAAGATAGAGTCTGGCGTTCGCCGCATAATCAAATGGGCTCGGCAACACCCGCGTCAGCGGATTTTGGACGCCGACACGATCGAGAAAATGACTGAAGTCGTCGCCGACGGCCAGCGTCGCCGAGGCAAAAACCCAGGTGCCGCCGTGCGCTTCGATTCGCTGGCCGAGCTCGCGACCCGTATCCAACGGGGTCCAGTGCACCGTCAAGCCACGCGGCGTGATGTCGACCCAACGCAGCCCCTGCGGATCACCCTCCTGCAGCGTCTTCAGCCGGCTGACGCCATCCTGACAACGTTCCCAGCAACGCTGGAAACCCGGGCCGATCTGGCGTGCCGCTTCGAGCCGGGCACCGAGTTCCTCCAGACTCTCCCGCCAGGTCAGTACGGCCTGCTGAAGCTCGCCCGGGCAGTCATCCCATGGCACCCGACCGGAGTGCTCGCCGGCGGCCAGCCGCGAGTCTGCGGTGGTCTTGACGAGCGCATCGGTTAACGACTCGAGCTCCCGGGCGAGTCCGGCGGCGCGCGCCTCGGCGAGCACATCACGAGCGAGGCGTTGCAGCTCACGGCTGCCGACGGCGACGCCGAAGAACTGTTGGGCGATCTCCGGCAGCTGGTGCGCTTCGTCGACGACGACCGCATCCATCCCGGGCAGCAGCTCGCCGAAGCCCGCTTCCTTGAGGGCGAGATCGGCCAACAACAGGTGATGGTTGACGATCACGACATCGGCCGCTTGTGCGCCGCGCCGCGCCTCGACCACGAAGCAGTCGTCGAAGAATTCGCAGCGGGTGCCGAGACAATTATCGGCGGTCGAGGTGATCCGGGAGCGCAGCACGTCTTCTTCCGAGAGGTCCGCGAGTTCGGTGAGATCACCGCTGACGCCGGACCGCGCCCACGCGGCGATGTTCGTCAATCGATCCTGGAGCGCGCCGTTGCCGGCGCCGTCCTGTCGCGCGAGCTCCAGCCGATGCCAGCACAGATAATTGTTGCGGCCTTTCAGGAGGGCGACCTCGACCGGTCGGCCTATCGCCGCACCGAGCATCGGTAAATCCCGATCGTAGAGCTGGTCCTGCAGCGTCCGGGTACCGGTCGAGATGACGGCGCGTTTTCCTGACAGTAGAACCGGCGCGAGGTAAGCGAACGTCTTGCCGATGCCGGTCCCCGCCTCGATGGCGAGGTGGCGACGCTCTCCGAGGGCGTCCCAGACGAGTTGCGCCATCTCCTCCTGCGCATGCCGATGGGTGAAGCCCGGCAGATGCTCGGCCAGCAGGCCATTGGGGGCAAACATCTCGGCGAGGTCGCGCATGCCGCCACTATAGCGTGATCTTCGCTTGCGGCCGTCCGGCAGAATCTACGCAACCGGCGTAGGAGCGGCCGGACCGGCCGCGAAACGCCGCTGTGAACACCCACTGCCACGGCTGCAGCCATTTCGCTATACTCCCGCTCCTGTTACCGAGCTGACGCCAGAAGAAGAAATGACCACGCGACTCGAAGCCCTCAGCGACTGGGTCGCCGAGGCGGCTGAACTCACTCAGCCGGACCAAATCCATTGGTGCACGGGCACCCAAGACGAGTACCAGACTCTGGTGCAAGAGATGCTGGCCAGCGGCGACCTGCTGGAGTTGAATCAGGAACACTATCCTAATTGTTATTTACATCGATCCGATCCTCGGGACGTCGCGCGCGTCGAGCACCTCACTTTCGTCTGTTCGGAGAACGAGCCCGATGCCGGCCCCAATAACAATTGGATGGCGCCGGCCGCAGCGAAGACGAAGATGGCAGAGCTCTTCACCGGCTGTATGCGGGGCCGGACACTCTATGTCGTGCCCTATTGCATGGGTCCGCTCGGCTCGGTCTATGCCCGCTACGGCGTCGAGATTACCGACAGCCCCTATGTCGTCGTGAATATGTACCTGATGACCCGCATGGGTCAGGGGGCGCTCGAGGAGATCGAGGAAAAAGGCAGCTTTATCAAGGGATTGCACTCGATCGGCGAACTCGACCCCGAACGCCGTTTCATCATGCATTTTCCGGAAGAACTCTCGATCATGAGCTACGGCTCAGGGTATGGAGGCAACGCCCTTCTGGGCAAGAAGTGCCATGCGCTGCGGATCGCAAGCTATCAGGCGCGCACCGAAGGCTGGCTCGCCGAGCACATGTTGATCGTCGGCGTCGAGAGCCCCGAAGGTGAGACTCACTATCTCGCCTGTGCATTCCCCTCGGCATGCGGCAAGACCAACCTCGCCATGCTCATTCCGCCGGATAGCCACAAGGGCTGGAAGATCTGGACGCTGGGCGACGACATCGCATGGATGCATTTGGACGAGAGCGGCCAGCTCAGAGCGATCAACCCGGAAGCCGGCTACTTCGGCGTCGTGCCGGGAACCAACCGGCGGACCAACCGCAACGCCTACGAAACGATCCAGAGCGATACGATCTTCACCAATGTCGCCGTCACCGGGGACAATGATCCCTGGTGGGAGGACAAGGACACCGGTGTGCCGGTGACCGATTGGCAGGGCCGCCCCTATGACCGGGCGAACGGTCCAGCCGCTCATCCCAACTCACGCTTCACGGTCTCGGCTACGCGCAATCCCAGTTACTCCGAGCTGGCCGATTCCCCCGAGGGCGTGCCGATCGCGGCGATGGTCTTCGGCGGGCGACGACGCGAGCTCACGCCGCTGGTGTACCAGGCGAAAGATTGGGCCCATGGCGTCCTGGTCGGCGCCAGTGTCGCCTCGGAGACCACTGCGGCCGCAACCGGAGAAGTCGGCGTCGTTCGCCGTGACCCGATGGCGATGAAGCCCTTCTGTGGCTATAACTTCGCGGATTACTGGGCCCACTGGCTGAGTTTCGGCGCCCGCTCCGAAACGCTGCCGAAAATATTCCACGTGAACTGGTTTCGTCGTGACGCGAACGGCAAATTCCTGTGGCCCGGCTTCGGAGAGAACCTCCGGGTCCTGCGCTGGATTATCGATCGATGCGAAGGACGCGTGGGCGCAGAGGAGTCACCGATCGGCTTCCTGCCGATGGTTGCGGATATCGATCTCACGGGCCTCGATGTCTCCGCCGAAGCACTGAAGCAGTTGCTGACGGTAGATCCCGAGCAATGGCGGGTGGAGATGGAACAGTTCGGCGAATATCTCGCCAGCTACGGAGATCGCCTCCCGGAGGGGCTCCGAGCCGAGCACGAAAAAGTCCTGCAAGCGCTGGCGTAGCCAGCGAATCGCATCGAGGCGTTGCCTACTCCGCGCAGACGGCGCAGCCTAGTCTTCTACGATGAAGTGAACGGCCAACGGCGTGCCCGGCTCGGCGATCCGTCCCAACCCGATCACGCCCTCACCCACCAGCTGGGTACTGTCCCGGCGGACGAAGATCTCCTCGTCGGAGCCGATCTGCACGAACGTCCCGTTGGTACTCTGATCCACGAGGGTAAACTTGTCCTTGCTGGTCTCGACACGAGCATGCACGCGCGAAATGAGGTTGCCCTTCACCACGACGTCATTCTCCTCGCCGCGGCCCAACGTAGCGCTCTTACGCCCCCCGCCGACGGTCACCTCCTGCCCCTGGAATCTCAGCGTCAGGCGCTTCGTCCGGCTGACGGACTGGCCGAGGCCGATCCTCGGCAACATGCTGGTCGCCTCGTCGGGCTGCCAGAGCACCTCGAACAGCTCGACTTCGTCCCTCCGCCCCCTGACCGTCGCGACGTCGATCTGCCGCACCAAGCCGCGCCACTCCTCGGACAGCTGCTCGACCGTCGCCAACGTCGTGATGATCTGCTGAGCCTTGGCCTGACTCGTCATCCGGTTGGCCGTGTGGACGGCCGAGCCGAAAATGTCATGATCCTCCTGCACGACGGAACCGAAGTGACAGCCGATGCGGATCGCGACGTGGCCGTTGTCGTACCGCAGCGACGCATCTGAATAGGTCGTCTCCTGCATCCGCCTGGCGGCATTCATAGAGTCATCGGCCGTGGGAAATGTCGACATGACTTCATCTCCCATCGTCTTGATCAGCGTGCCGGAGAATCTCTCCGTGGCCTCGCGCATGATCTTTAGACAACGGGCGACCATCTCTCTCGCCTTAACGTCGCCGAGTTGTTCGTAGAGTTGTGTGCTGCCCACCACATCGGCGAACAATATGACGAGTTCGACATCCCGTCGCATGGATTGTCAGCCTATTTTTCGGCGACGACGTAGGCGATCCAGGCTGGATCCGCTTCACCGGTGGCTTCCACGGTGAACTCACCGTCGCCCTCACCGTCCTCGTCCTCGCCCTCCCAGTAGACACGCACCCTCGCGAAGCCGGCTTCCTCCAGGAGTTCGCGGAGTTCCGGTAACGTCCACAGCCGCCAGTCATAGCTGAACGCTTTCTTGATCTTCGAACCGTCGGGAAACCTGAAGTCGATGTGGCAGACCGTTCGACCCGTGACCGGCTCGTACTTGGCCTGATGCCAGACGTAAGTGAAGCCCTCGCATTTGGTCTTCTCTTTCATGGTTTCGAAGGCCTCGGAACCGCCGTATGCATCGATGAAGAACACGCCATCCACATTCAATGAATCACGCACCCGCGAAAAATAGTCACGCATCGCGGTTCGCGTCTTGAAGATCCAGTAACTGAAATTGAACGCGCCGACGATATCCACGGGCTCGGTCTCGACCCGCATGACGTCCTCGTTCAGCAGCTTGACGCGTGGCCGATCGGCCTCCGGGAGCCGTGCGATGCGGTTCTTTCTTCCCCACTCCAGCACCTCTGCGTCGATGTCGACACCGACCGCATGATTCCCGGTACCGGTACGCACCCATTCGCAAGAGGCGCTGGCCGTACCGCAGAAATCCTCCCTGAAGCTCACCGCGTCGCGGCCTCTGAGTTCACGGAACGTGTCCTGCAGAAACTCGATCTCGGTCTCGACACACTGAACGGCTTCTTCGTAGAGCTCGTGAAGGTCTGCTTGCTCGGCCAGCGTGGGTTGCCCGATCTTTTTCGCCTCTGCTCGTGCCACTGCGACCTCGTTGATTTGGAGTGATGACGGAACGGTCGTCATTGTAGCCAGATCACCGCTGGCTTTGTAGGAGAGCGGCCGCGTGGCTGCGAGCCGGCGCGAAGGCGCCAGACGAGCCAGTGGCTTGTGTTGACACGAGTGCCTGCAGAGCCGCGAGCCCTTCGTTGCCGTGGGGAAGCTCACTCAGGAACCGGCGCCAGCGGCGCCCGCCGGGCTGCCCCGCATAGAGCCCCATCAGATGGCGGGTCATCGACTTCAACGACGTGCCTCCGGACATCTCGCTCTCGACATACGGCAAATACGTGGCCACGAAGTCCTCGCGGGGCGGCAGCGACGCATCACCGAACAGTCTCCGGTCGAGCTTCGCCAACCAGTACGGATGGAGGTAAGCGTGCCGGCCCAGCATCACGCCGTCTACATGCTCGAGTTGTGCCAGGATCTGCTCCTCGCTCATGAGCCCGCCGTTGATGATGACTTCGAGTTGTGGGTAGTCGTCCTTCAGCCGATAGACCCGCGCATAGTCCAACGGCGGGACCTCGCGGTTTTCCTTCGGGCTCAAGCCACTCAGCCAGGCCTTGCGGGCGTGGACGATGATGGTCCGGCAACCGGCCCCGGCCACCGCGCCGACGAACCGGTGCAGGAATTCGTAGCTGTCCTGATCGTCGATACCTAAGCGCGTCTTGACCGTCACGGGCACATCCACCGCGTCCGACATGGCAGCGACGCTCTCCGCTACCTCGTCGGGGACCGCCATGAGCGCCGCGCCGAATCGACCCGCCTGCACGCGGTCGCTCGGGCAACCCACGTTGAGGTTGATCTCGTCGTAACCCGCGTCCTGACCGTAGCGAGCCGCCTGAGCCAGCTCGGCCGGGTCGCTGCCGCCCAGTTGCAGGGCAACCGGGTGCTCTGAGTCATGGAACCGAAGTAAACGTTGCGGGTCACCGCGGATCAGCGCCGCCGCGGTAATCATCTCGGTGTAGAGCCAGGCATTGGGGGCGAGCAGCCGCAGCAGGAAACGGCAATGCCGATCGGTACGCTCCATCATCGGGGCCACCGACAGGCGGCGTCTGCTGTCTGAGAAATTCATCCGGACGCAGGATTCCGACTAGGCAGCAGCTATGCGATTGACGTTGATCTTTCGCTTGAGTGATCGCGATTGCGCCATGTCGTAGGCGAGCTGCATTCTCATCCAGTGATCCGGTGTCGAACCAAACGCCTTGGACAAACGATACGCCATTTCGATTGAAACCGATGCTCTCTCGTTGACGAGTGCCGACAGCGCTGCTCTTCCAACACCCAGATGCTTCGCCGCTTCCGTCACCGACAGACCGAGTTCGCGCAAACAATCCTCTGTCACGATACGACCAGGATGGACCGGGTTTTTCATTACCATAGCGTTCACACCGTTCGTCAATGATAGTCAGTGTAGTGGACGTCGACCGCATCGACGCCCTCGAATCGAAATGTCACGCGCCAATTTCCAGATACCCAGACTGAAAAATTCCCTTTGCGCTTTCCTTTCAAGCGGTGCAGCCGGTAGCCCGGCAGATCCATTTCATTTGGCCCCGTGGCCTCGTCCAGCGCAGACAGTATTCTTTCCAGCTTTGACACGTGACTTCGGACAACTTTCGCCGATCGCTTGCCCTCATAGAGCGCCTTCAAGCCCTTGTGGCGAAAACTCCTGATCATCGCCTGAGTGTAGCGTGTAACGTTACACCAGTCAATAGGCTGTTAGGGCGTGCTGCTTTCGTTACGTGCCGCTCGCCGTCTCCACGATCAGATGATCCACGACGGCGGAAGCCGCCTCTTCGGGCGAGGCTCCGTCTGCCAGTGCCTCCTCGTAGGCTTTGAGTTGACGGTGAGCACTGGTTCCGTTCGCGAGAATGCTGCGGACGTGTTCCACCTCTTTAACGCAACCCAGAGCCACGGCATCGTCATGGACCAATTCCAACAACTCATCCATCAGTTGAGGGAACGGGATGATGTGCCCCTTGCCGAGGTCGATCAACCCTTCATCGAAGCTGTAGCGCATCGCGCGCCAACGATTTTCATTGAGTAACAGCGTCGAATAGATCCGCCAGCGCTGATTCTTGCCGCGCAGACGATAGAGCATCCGCAACGTACACACAGCGAGCGCCGCCAGGCAGAGCGCATCGTCCACGCTCGTACAGACGTCCATGATGCGCGTCTCGAGTGTGGGGTAGCGTGCGCTTGGCCTTAAGTCCCACCAGATCATCGTGGCGTCGGGAATGAGCCCGGCCTCCACCATGACGCGTACGTGGCGCTCATACTCGGGGAAACTGTCGAAACGCTCGGGGAGCCCCGTGCGCGGCACGGCATCGAACACCGTCAAGCGGTAGGACTTCAGGCCCGTATCCTGCCCGTTCCAGAACGGCGACGAACACGACAAGGCCAGCAGGTGCGGCAGGAAGTAGCTGAACTGGTTCATCAGGTCGATGCGCAGCTCGTCGTCGTCGATGCCGACGTGTACATGCATGCCGCAGACCAACAGCCGCCGGGCGGCCGACTGCATCTCCCGATACAGAGACGTGTAGCGCGCCTGCTCGGTAGGTTTCTGCTGGGTCCAGCGAGCGAACGGGTGCGTGGACGCCGCGATCGGCGCGAGCCCATGCGAGTCCGCCACATCGATCACGGTCCGGCGCAGCAGCCGCAGGGATTCACCTGCCTCGGCCAAGTCGGCGCACACACGCGTGCCCACCTCGATCTGGGAACGCAACATCTCGGGGCTGACCTGCTGACCTTCGCAGCGCGCCTCACACTCTTCGAGCATCGACGCCGGCAGATTCGTGACGAGGTCGCGGGTGTCCCGATCGACGATGAGGTACTCCTCCTCGATGCCCAACGTGAACGGTGGTTCCGTCATGCGCTACTCGCTCAGGCCGGCTCAGCCGGCCAATGGTTGGAAAAGGCGTTCGTCCCGCAGCACGGCCTCGAGCACCGCGGCGAGCCTGTCGGCCCACCGTCGCTGGCCCGGCTCATCCTCGATCAGATCCTGACGGATCTCTATCGCGCCATAGGCGAGCCCCAGCGCCTCGGCATGGTGGTCGACGGTAAAGTCCGCGGAATGCCGTCCTGAATACGGCTGATTATCCCCGACGAGGATGTCACCCGGCTCGCGCAGGGCGGCCATCAGCGGCACGGCCAGACGCGGATCTGCGTCCCACAGTATGCCGACCTGCCAGGGCCGCCAGACGCCGTGCTGGTAGGCCGTGAAGCTGTGCAGGCAGATCATGACGGGCGTTTGCTTGGTCGTGGTCCTCTCCTGAATCATGCGTCGCAGCGCTTCATGGTAAGGGTCGAATATCGCGCGGGTCCGTTCGGCCCGGGCGGCCACGCTCAGGCCGAGATTCGCCGGTATCAACACGCCGTCGCTGATCTCCGGGATCGCGGTCGGGTCCTCGCGATCCCGGTTCAGATCCATGACCAGGCGCGAGTAACCGCCGAGCACAGCGCTCGCCTGCAGGCGCTCGCTCAACAGCCGCGTGACGGCCCCGGCGCCGACGTCCCAGGCGATGTGGTCCTCGAGGCTGTCGTTGTTCAGCCCTAAGCCGTCCAGCGATCTCGGTAACCGGTTGCTGGCATGATCGCAGGCCAGCACGAGCGGCCTGAGTCCAGAGGCCGCGAGCAATTCGAACGGTGCCGGCTCATCCGGCGCGAGCAGAGGTGAACCATTGTGTCCTTGTGCCACCACCATTACCCAAGTTCCCGAACACGGACCTGATACACTCGATTCGGTCGATTATCCCACTTTCGTAACTCTATGACCCATAAAACAATTCTCGTCACCGGGGGTGCGGGTTACATCGGCAGTCACGTCGTCCGACAACTGGGCGAGGCCGGCGAGAACGTCGTCGTCCTGGACGATCTGTCGACCGGGTTTCGGCGCGCGGTACTCCATGGCGAACTCGTCGTCGGTCATACCGGCGACCGTCGCTGCCTCGAGACCTTATTCGAGCGTTTCACGATCGACACCGTCATGCATTTCGCGGCCCATACCATCGTGCCCGAGTCCGTTGCCGACCCGCTCAAATACTACGGCAATAATACTTGCGCGAGCCGCACGCTCTTCGAGTACGCGTTGAAGGCGGACGTTCGCCACGTGGTTTTTTCTTCGACGGCAGCGGTCTATGGCATCCCCGCCGGCGGCCGGGCAGCGGAAGACTCACCGACAGCACCGATTAATGCGTATGGCACCTCCAAGCTGATGACCGAATGGATGCTGCGCGACGTCGCCGCGGTCGAACCGCTGAACTACGTCGCGCTGCGTTATTTCAATGTCGCCGGCGCCGACCCCGAGGGCCGCATCGGGCAGTCCACGCCGAACGCGACGTTGCTGACCAAGGTCGCCTGTGAGGCGGTCGTAGGAAAACGGGATCATGTGACCATCTATGGCACCGATTACCCCACACCCGACGGCACCGGCGTCAGAGACTATATCCACGTGGAGGATCTGGCCGCCGCCCACCTGAAGGCGCTCGACTATCTGCGCGCCGGCGGCGAGTCCACGACGCTGAACTGTGGCTACGGCCACGGCTACAGCGTCCGAGAAGTCCTGAAGATGGTCGAGGAAGTCGCCGGCCACGCGCTGGTCATCGAGGAGGCCGGGCGTCGCGCCGGAGACCCGCCGACCCTGATTGCCGAGGCCGATAGCATTCGCGACGTCCTGGGCTGGGAGCCTCGATATGACGACCTGGCTGCGATCGTCTCGAGCGCGTTGAACTGGGAGCGGAAGCTCGCGGCCGGGGCCTCGGCCGCTTAACCGATCGAGACCGGGTCGATGCTCCGACCGGCGGGCCCAGCCACCGGGACACGGGCTATCAGGGACGAGTTAGATGAGGGCACGCCGCCGATTTCTCAGCGCCCTAGGAAACCTCCGCCGACAAACGGGACTACCCATGGCTTCCATCAAGCGCTAAGCGACCTGACAGCGCGCCCCCAAAGACAGTTGGTGGGTCGTCCTGATAGGTTGTTATGGCGTGCAGGATACCTGCCCACGGGGCCTGAGCCAAGCACAAGCGAGTCCGGGAAGCCTGCTCAGCCCCGACATTAACTTCTTAGGCTTACCCGCTACAGGGATTGACATTCCGCGGGCCAAACTGCGCTGCTGCGGCGCAACATATTCACTCAGCCTCGCTGCCATGCTCGACGGGCGAACTCCCAGGCCGTGCACAGCGGCTCCAGTCAGGGCGGCGCCTGCTTGTTGACGTAGTCCAGGGCACGCTGCACGCGTTGCAGCGTCTCCTCCCGGCCGACGAGATAGAGCGTTTGACCGATTCCGGGTGAGGCCGAGTCCCCGGTCACGGCCACCCGGAGCGGCTGCGCCACCTTGCCCAGCTTGAGTTTGAGTCGCTCGGCTGTGGCTTCGACGGCCGCCTGTGTGGCG
>SMVA01260876.1_pt1 | contig 90885 bp, 79 predicted proteins | sample 2456451 | NCBI WGS metagenome assembly SMVA01 (sample SAMN11095933, study PRJNA526329) | marine sediment metagenome | biome: Marine sediment; feature: Surficial sediment; material: Deep marine sediment; isolation source: Hadal surficial sediment | place: Pacific Ocean | collected 2014-05 | depth...
CCGGTGCCGCCAGCGTCACGCCGAGACCCGCAGCGTCAAAATCGGCGTCGTGCACCCCATGAGCTGACCCATCGAACCAGCGGTGGCCTACCGGCTGGGGTCCACTGTTAGCGAACCATGCCACCGTGGCTTCGTCGGGCGTGGCGCAGGCGCCGGTGGTATTTCGAGCGTCGTTGAAGCCGAGCGGCGCAGGACAGCGCAATCGAGGCGGAACCGATTGGAGGATTAATTGGGGTCTGACCCCATTTAATCCGAGGTTTAGCGAGAACCCCCCGTCTGGCCCTGCCGGTGCCAAGTGACGGTTACTCGATAAGCGGGTTACTGGGCGACGACGGGTGTTGAGTAGGAGATCGGCACCTTGCGCTGATCTTCAAATGTAACCGTTTCCCAAGCCGACTCGTTCTCGCGCAACGCGCGCAGCAGCTTATTGTTCAGGCCGTGTCCGGATTTGTAACCCGTGAACTCGCCGATCAGGCTGTGGCCGAGCAAATACAGGTCTCCAATCACATCGAGAATCTTGTGGCGCACGAACTCGTCTTCGTAACGCAAGCCGTCCTCGTTGAGCACCCGATAATCATCCAACACAATCGCGTTGTCCATCGTGCCACCGAGCGTCAGGTTCTTCGCGCGCAGCGCTTCAATATCGCGCAGAAAACCGAATGTGCGCGCCCGGCTGACTTCCTTGACAAACGCCACGGTCGAAAAATCGATACTCGCGGTCTGCGTGTGTTTTTTGAAGACCGGATGATCGAAATCGAGACTCAGATTGACCTTGTAACCCGAATAGGGTTTGAACTCGGCCCACTTTTCGCCGTCTTCGACGCGGATTTTTTTCTTGATTTTGATGAAATGCTTCGGCGAACTTTGCTCGACAATTCCGGCAGACTGCAACAGGAACACGAACGGCGCCGCGCTGCCGTCCATGATCGGCACCTCGGAAGCACTCAGATCAACATAGGCATTATCGATGCCGAGGCCCGCAAACGCCGCGAGCAGATGCTCGACCGTCGCAACCGTCGTATCGCCCTGAACGAGGGTCGTGCCAAGCATTGTTTCGCCCACATGGCCCGCGTCCGCAATCACGTCCACGGGTGGATCGAGGTCCAGGCGACGGAACACGATGCCCGTGTTGTCAGCCGCCGGCCGCAACGTCATGAAGACCTTCTGGCCGGAATGCAACCCAATACCGGTCGCGCGTATCGCGTTTTTCAGTGTTCTTTGACGAATCATAATCTGACGGGTAAATGGAACTGAGCCTTTCTAACTTTCCGCCCGATAAGGCGCACTCAGCCCTGAAAACCCCCTCCCTGTTCGTCGACAACCCATTGAATGCAAGGCATTTCTTAGAGCCGCGCGCACGTTGACAATCCCGAATGCGCTACACGCTATCACACACCCCGAATTTGGCGCAACCACCTGAGACTGTTTACAAATCTGTAAATATCAGCTAGTCGGCCTGCCTCCTCAAAAACGCGGGTATGTCGAGCAAATCGAATGATGTTTCCTGCGGCTGACCCAGCGGATTACCGACGGCCTTTTGGCGCGCCTGCGTGGGCCGCTCGAAATCGGCATAGTTCGGCGCTACGTCTGGCTTCGGCGGCATCACGACCTTCATCGGCTGCTGCTCGCGCAGGGCGGCCTGCTGACCGAGACCCGTCGCGACCACCGTAACCCGGATATTCTTTGTCAAATCCGGATCGATGACTGTGCCGATGACGACGGTCGCGTCATCCGATGCGTATTCCTTGATGGTCTCGCCGATCACCTGGAACTCACCGAGAGACAGGTCGGCACCAGCAGTAACGTTGACGAGGATGCCCCGCGCGCCCTGTAAATTGATGTCTTCGAGCAGCGGACTCGAAATCGCAGCTTCGGCCGCCTCACGGGCGCGATCTTCGCCACTGGCCGTGCCGGAACCCATCATGGCCATACCCATTTCACCCATGACGGTTCGCACATCGGCGAAATCGACATTGATAAGTCCGGGCTTGGTGATGAGTTCCGCGATGCCCTGAACTGCACCCTGCAACACCTCGTTGGCCGCGCTAAACGCATCGAGCAACGTCGTCTCGGCGCCGAGGACGCTCAGCAGTCTCTGGTTCGGAATCGTGATGACCGAATCGACGTACTTCGCGATTTCATTGATGCCCATCTCGGCAACGGCCTGACGCTTTCTGCCCTCCATATCGAAGGGCTTCGTGACAACGGCGACAGTCAGGATTCCCAACTCGCGCGCAACCTGCGCGACAACGGGTGCCGCGCCGGTTCCGGTGCCGCCGCCGAGGCCGGCTGTAATGAACAGCATGTCGGCGCCTTCGATGACTTCCTGAATCCGGTCGCGGTCCTCCATTGCGGCCTGGCGACCGACTTCCGGATCAGCGCCCGCGCCCAATCCCTTGGTGATATTGCAGCCGATCTGCAGTGCCGTCTTGACATTGGCGCTCTGTAACGCCTGCGAGTCCGTATTGGCACAAATAAAATCCACACCTTCGATTCCCGAAGCGACCATGTGCTTGACTGCGTTGCCGCCGCCGCCGCCGACTCCGAGCACTTTAATAACAGCGTTCTGGCTGTATCCATCCATGAGTTCAAACATCGAATCTTCTCCTCGTACTCAACAACAATAAAAAACAATCAAACCAAACCAATCAAAAATTTCCCTGGAACCAGGTCTTCATGCGTTCCCAAACTTCCCGGGCACCTCCGCCGAGCACCGTATGGCTATACGGGCTCTCGGCGCGATTTTTCGCATACAGCAACAAGCCGACGCCGGTCGCATGAATCGGATTGCGGACAACATCTCCAAGCCCCCGGACATGTTGCGGCAGACCGAGTCGAACCGGCATATGAAAAACTTCCTCGGCCAGTTCGACAGCACCTTCCATTTTCGAACTGCCGCCCGTGATCACAACACCGGCCGCAATAAGGTCCTCGAACCCGCTGCGGCGCAGTTCATCGCGAATCAACCCGAAAAGTTCCTCATAGCGAGGCTCGACGACCTCCGCGAGCGTCTGCCGCGCCAGTCGTCGCGGCGGACGGTCACCGACACTCGGCACCTCGATCGTTTCATCGAGATTGGCCAGTTGCGAAAGAGCGCAGGCGTACTTGATCTTGATTTCCTCGGCATACTGCGTCGGCGTGCGCAACGAGATGGCGATATCGTTGGTGACCTGATCGCCCGCGATCGGAATGACGGCCGTGTGCTTGATCGCGCCGCCGTTGAACACGGCCAGGTCAGTTGTGCCGCCGCCGATATCCACGAGGCAGACACCAAGTTCCATCTCGTCTTCGGTCAGAACCGCATAACTGGAAGCCAATTGCTCGAGTACGACGTCGTCAACGTCGAGACCGCAACGCTGGATGCACTTGACGATGTTCTGGGCCGCGCTGGCCGCACCCGTGACCATGTGCACGCGGGCCTCGAGCCTCACGCCGGACATCCCGATCGGCTCACGAATTCCTTCCTGGCCGTCAATGATGAATTCCTGCGGCAACACGTGGAGAATTCGCTGATCCGCGGGAATCGCTACGGCGCGCGCCGCGTCAATGACACGCTCTACATCACCTTTCACGACCTCCCGGTCGCGAATCGCGACGATGCCGTGCGAATTCAGGCTGCGAACGTGGCTGCCGGCGATCCCCGTAAAAACCGAGTGGATTTCGCAGCCGGCCATGAGCTCGGCTTCCTCGACCGCCCGCTGAATTGAATTGACCGTCGATTCGATGTTAACGACAACGCCCTTTTTCAGGCCCCGCGACGGGTGAATGCCAAAACCGATGACCGCGAGTTCGCCGTCGTCCTGAGCCTCGCCAACGATGGCCACCACTTTCGACGTGCCGATATCCAGTCCGACGATTAGCCCCTGATCCACTTTTTTAGACATGAGGCCTGGCATCCTCCGCGGTCTGGATATGCATCGGATCACGATCCTTCCAACCGATTGCGAAGCCGTTCGTATAACGCATATCGACGTAGTCCACTGCTTCGGCCTGTGACGCCAGAACCTGATCCAGCGCCATGAAAAACCGGTCGATGCGTTCATCGACGGCGCTCGCGCCGAGGCGTACGCGTATACCGTTGCTGAGCTGAAATTCCCACGCGCCCCGATCGTCGAGACGCAGCGATACCGCGGCCATGCCACGTTGCTCGAGGCGCTGCTGAATCTGGAAATACCGCATGGCGACACGGCCCTCAGAGCCCTCCGGTCCGTCGAGCCGCGGTAACTCGACCGGCACATGCTTGACGTCATCGACGAAAAGTTCACCGCGATGGTTCAACAAGCCCCGTTCCCCCCAGCACGCCGCCGGCCGTTGCTCGGTCACCAGGACTTCGATCGAACCGGGCCAGCGCCGCCTGACGCTCGCGTTCTCCACCCACGGGATGCCGGCCAGTTCGGCGCGCATGGCATGCAGATCCGCGCGCAAAAAGCTGGTTCGTAAATGCGGCGCCAGCGCCTCCTCGAGTCGTATGGCCGAGACGCGCTGGAAAGCACCGTTGATTACGACCGCATCTATTGGGCGATCCATGAGCCAATTCATGGCGACATAGCCGGTCATGAGTACGGTCACGACCATGACGGTCGTGATCACACGCGACCATGGGATTTTCGGTCCCTTGATCCACCAATGGAATCGCGACCAGTCGACGCGCGGCTGGGTGCGGGTCTTGCGCTTGCGGTTGTGCTTAGCCAACGCTCGCCGCCTCCTTCGGTCCGCGGCCCGCGGAAGTCTCTGCCATACTCGTCTCGAGAATACGCCAGACGAGTTCATCGAAATCGATTCCGGCCGCCGCCGCGGCCATGGGTACGAGACTATGGCTCGTCATGCCGGGAACTGTATTGACCTCGAGCATGAGCGGTCGTTGCGTGGCATCGAGCATGAAATCGACACGGCCCCACCCCGAGGCGCCGACGGCCTCAAACGCGGCCAGCGCCATCTCGCCCAACTCGTGTTCCCGCTCGGCGTCGAGGCCGCTCGGGCAAACGTAGCGCGTTTCATTGCTGAAGTATTTCGCCTGGTAATCGTAGAACGTATTGGCCGCGTCGATACGAATCAGCGGCAAGACCTGGTCGTCGAGTACGGTCGCCGTGTACTCCGGGCCCGTGATCCACTGTTCCGCAAATACCTCGCAGTCGAATCGTGCGGCGCCCGCGAACGCCCCCGGCAAATCCTCGACCGAGTCGACCTTCGCCAACCCGATACTCGATCCTTCCGCAGCCGGCTTGACCATGAGGGGCAAACCGAGCGTTTCGATCACCAACGCGAAATCCTGCTCGCCATGCAATACCTCGTACGCGGGCGTCAGCAGTCCGGCTCCGGCCATGAGGCGTTTCGAGCGTAATTTGTCCATGGCGATCGCCGAACCCATCACATCGCTGCCCGTGAACGGAATGCCGAGAAATTTCAGCAGGCCCTGGACCGTGCCGTCCTCGCCACCGCGCCCGTGCAGCGCGATCCAGGTCCGGTCGTAGCGGCCTTCCTGCAGCCTCGAAACCAGGTCCCCGGCCCCATCCACGGCATGGGCGTCGACATTTTGCCGCAGCAACCCGTCGAGCACGGCCTGACCGCTCATGAGCGAAATATCGCGTTCGGCCGAGTCGCCGCCCATCAGTACGGCGACTTTGCCAAACTGCAACGGATCGTTGATGCCCCGGATGCGTATCGCTTGCGTCATTCGGGCTCACCGATAATGTGCACTTCGAGTTCGAGACTGACGTCTTGTCTGTCTTGGACCGTGCTGCGAATGTGGTCTATCAATGCTTCGACGTCGGCCGCCTTGGCATTGCCGGTATTGATTATGAAGTTGGCATGCTTTTCGGAAACCATCGCACCGCCGATCCGGTGGCCCTTGAGGTCGGACCGCTCGATGAGTTCGGCTGCGTGTCGTCCCGGCGGGTTGCGAAAAACCGAACCACAGCTCGGCAAACCGAGCGGTTGTTTCTCCTTGCGCTCGCGCATGAGCTCCTCGACACGCTCGAGATTGTTTTCGTCCTGGGCCGAAAATTGAAAGCGGGCACCGATAAACCACTCCCCGGCCGGACCGTTGACTTCGCGATACGTGATCTCGAAGTCAGACTTCGGGTGCGTCCGGATTTCACCGCATCGATCGATGGTATCGACGTCGATTACGCGGTCCCAGGTCTCGCCGCCGAATGCGCCCGCGTTCATCTTCAAAGCCCCGCCGACCGTGCCCGGTATGCCGGCGAAAAACGCCGCAGGACCAAGGCCCCAGCGTGCGCAGCGCCGGGCCAGAACCGTACACGGTACACCGGCGCCGGCTTCGACTCGGTCATCGTCGAAGCGCTCAAGCTCGCCGAGGGCTTTCGCCGGCGTAATTACGACACCGCGAATGCCGCCGTCGCGTACGAGCAGGTTGCTGCCGAGACCCGTCCAGATCACCTCGATGTCATCGTCCAGATCGCGCAGAAATTCGCCGAGCTCCGCGACGGAATCGGGACGAAAATAAATATCGGCCGGACCGCCGAGACGCCATGACGTATGTTTCGACATCGGCTCGTTGCGCAACGCGGCGATCATTGGTGCGCCCTCAGACTCGCAAGCTTGACCATCGTCTCCGGCAAATGAGCAGCCGCGGTACCGATGTCGCCGGCGCCGAGTGTCAGGACGATGTCGCCGGCGCCGAGCACACCGTTCAACAGTTCCGGCAACTGGTCGAGTTCGGGCACGAACACGGGCTCGACCCGTCCGCGCGTGCGAATCGCGCGGCAGATCGAGCGGCCGTCCGCACCGACGATCGGGTCCTCGCCCGCCGCATAAACTTCGGTAATGAAAAGGCATTCCGCCGTCGACAACGCCTCGGCAAAGTCATCGAGCAGATCGCGCGTGCGCGTATAGCGATGCGGCTGAAAAACGACGACAAGGCGCCGGTTCGGCCAGCTTTCGCGAACGGCTTGAATGGTGGCCACGATTTCGGTCGGGTGATGACCGTAGTCGTCAACAAACAGAACTTTGCCTGCCGCCGTGCGCACTTCGCCGAGTGTCTGCATGCGCCGGTCGATACCCTCAAAATTCTCGAGCGCGTGCCGCACGGCCTTGTCGTCGATCTCGAGTTCATGCGCGACCGCAATGGCGGCCAGTGCATTCAGCACGTTGTGACGCCCCGGAAGATTCAGCGTGACATGAAAAGCTTTTCCCTTCCCCGGCCGCCGGACACAGAACCGGGATCTGCCGCCCAGGACCTCGACATTCTCCGCGCGTATATCGGCATCCGCGTCGATCCCATAGGTGAGTACCGCGCGCTTGAGCGACGGCATGATGGCCTGCACGCCCGGATCGTCAGCGCAAACGACCGCGACGCCGTAAAACGGCAAGTTATGCAGAAACTCGAGAAACCCTTCTCGCAGTTGGTCGATATCGCCACCGTAAGTGGACAGATGGTCGTTGTCGATATTGGTCACGACGGCCAGCATCGGCTGTAGATGAATGAATGAAGCATCGCTCTCGTCAGCTTCCGCCACGAGATAATGGCCCGCGCCGAGACGACCGTTCGTATCGGCACTCTTGAGGCGGCCACCGATCAGGAATGTTGGATCTTCGCCGGCGTCGGCCAGCACGCTCGCGATGAGACTCGTTGTCGTCGTTTTGCCATGGGTACCGGAGACGGCAATGGCGAACCGAAAGCGCATGAGTTCGGCAAGCATCTCTGCACGTCGAACAATGGGCTTGCGTTGCTCGCGCGCGGCAACGATTTCCGGATTCTCGGGATCGATCGCGCTGGATACGACGACAAGGTCGGCATCGCCGACATTTTCACGGCGATGCCCGATAATGATATCCGCGCCGAGATTTGCCAGCCGGCGCGTCACTCTCGATTGCTTGAGGTCAGAGCCCTGTACAGCGTAACCCAGATTCACGAGAACCTCGGCAATCCCCCCCATGCCGACGCCGCCGATACCGACAAAATGAATCCGATTGATCTTGCGCATGCGGTTCTTCATGGGCTGGCCGCCAATGCAAGACATCGATCGGCAACTTCGCGCGTTGCCCCGGGCCTCGCCATTGCGCGCGCGCGTATGCTGCGTTCGATAACGATCTGCCGATTCGCAATGCAAGTTTCGATTTCGGCCGCGAGTAACTCCGGCGTCAGTTCAGCCTGCGGAATCATGATCGCCGCACCGGCCGCGACAAGGTACTCGGCATTGCGCGTCTGGTGATCGTCGACCGCATGAGGGTAGGGAACCAGCACGGCGCCGACCCCAGCGGCCGCGAGTTCCGAAATTGTCAGCGCTCCCGCGCGACAGATGACCATATCCGCCCATCCATAGGCTTCGGCGACATTGTCGATAAATCTCTCCACGCGCGCCTGCACTCCGGCCGCATCATAAGCCGCTTCCGCAATCTCAAATGTCGCCGATCCGGCCTGATGCATGATTTCCGGACGCCGATCCGGCGACAGCGACGCGACTGCCTGTGGAACGATCTCGTTGAGTACCTTCGCGCCGAGGCTGCCACCCAATACCAATACCCTTAAATTGCCGTCATGACCAGAAAGTCTCTGTTCGGGCTCGGGCAACGCGGTGATCTCAGGACGCACCGGATTGCCCACCGGATGCGCCTTCACGCGGGCCGAAAAGCTGCCCGGGAAGGCTTCCAGCACTTCCCGGGCGAGTCCAGCCAGAAGACGATTGGTTAGCCCCGCGACGGCATTCTGCTCGTGGATGATGAGTGGCTTGCGCAGCAACCAGGCTGCGATGCCACCGGGTCCCGCGGCGAATCCGCCCATGCCGAGTACCACCTTGGGCCGCCAGCGGATCAGAATCGCGAGGGCATCGAAAACGGCGACCGTCAATTTGAAGGGCGCGAGCAACCACGTCAGCGCGCCCTTGCCGCGCAAGCCCCTGATGCGCGTCCATTCGAGCGGTATGCCCTCTTGCGGAACGAGCTCCGCTTCGAGGCCATGTCGGGTGCCAAGCCAGACGATTTCCTCGTCGCGAGCACGTAACTCGCGCGCGACGGCCAACGCCGGAAAGACGTGACCGCCCGTACCGCCTGCCATGATGAGTATCGGCGCCGTCATGATTGCCTCGACCGCGGTTTCCGACGACGCGTACGCTTGCCTTGTGCGGCAAGCTGCCGGTTCTCGTAATCGATCCGCAGCAGCAGGCCGAGACCAACGAGTGTCACGACGAGGCTGCTGCGCCCGTAACTGATCAGCGGCAAGGTCAGTCCCTTGGTCGGCAAGATCCCCATGTTGACGCCGACGTTGATGAACACCTGGATGCCCTGCCAGATCGCGAATCCGAAGGCCAGATAAGCCTGATACAACCGGCCACTGGCCGCGGACTCGCGTGCGATGCCAAGCGCCCGCCAGACCAGGAACGCGAACAGGCCGATCAGGACAAGGCTGCCGAGCAACCCGAATTCCTCGGCGATGACGGCAAATACAAAATCAGTATGCGCTTCGGGCAGGTAGAAAAGTTTCTGTACGCTGCTACCCAGGCCGACACCAAACCATTTGCCGGAACCGATCGCGATCAGCGACTGGGTTAACTGAAACCCGCTGTTATACGGATCTGCCCAGGGATCGAGAAATGCCGTCAGGCGCACCATGCGATATGGTGAGGTCAGCGCCAACAGCGCCAGTGCGCCGGCAACGGCAAGACTGCACGCAAAGAAGTCGCGCAACCGCGCACCGCCGATAAACAGAACGGCAAGCGTGATCGTGAGCAACAGCACGGCCGCGCCGAAATCGGGCTGCGCGAGCAACAGCACACATGTCGCGGCGACGATTAGCATCGGCTTCGCGAACCCGACGAAGCGTTCGCGCAACTCCTGCCGGTGGCGAACTGCATATCCGGAGATATACATGAGCATGAGCAGGCGCACCGGCTCCGACACCTGCATGACGTTCATGCCCGCTACGTTGAGCCAGCGCGTGCTGCCGTTGACCGTATGGCCGAGTCCGGGCACGAATACCGAAATCAATAACGCGGCGGCCAGGCAAACGAGCGCAAGACCGAATCGCTCCCAGATATGCGTCGGCACCCGCAGCATGAAAATCGCGCCAGCGAGTCCAATGCAAACCGCGATCAACTGGCGTTCGAAATAGAAGAATGGATCGCCGAAATTGCGCTGGGCAATGGAAATCGAAGCCGAGGTCAGCATGACGAGTCCACCGCACAACAAAATGCCAATGACGCAGATCAGCGGCATATCCAGTTGCCGTACGCTAGACTCAAACGGGTGCGTCATGGCTCGCCTGGCGGTCACCCTGGCCGTCATCGCGTCAACTCCTGCAGGACGGCCGCGAAAACTTCGCCGCGCTCGACGTAGGAATCGAACATGTCGAGACTGCTGCATGCGGGCGCGAGCAACACGGTATAGCCCGGCCCGGCCCGGGCGTGCGCGGCCGCAACGGCCGCTGCCATGTCGGGTACGATTTCGAGGTCGCAGACAGGTTCCAGAACATCGGCAATCTGGCGCGCATCGCGCCCGAGTAATATCGCCGCACACTGACGCCCGGTCAGGACCGCGGCCAGGGCCTCGAAACTCGCGCCCTTACCATCCCCGCCGGCGATCAGGATGAATGGATCCGCTACGCCCGCGATGCTCGCCGCGGCCGCGGCCACGTTCGTCGCCTTCGAGTCATCGATCCAGACGACACCGTCAGCATCGACGACGACCTGCATTCGATGCGGCAAACCACGATAGCGTTTCAACGCCTGGGCCATCGCGTGTATGTCGGCACCGATCACCGCGCCGAGCGCCAAGGCAGCCAATGCGTTGGCCAGATTGTGACGCCCCCGCACCGGCAACTCGTCGGCGGACAGTAACAAGGACTCCCCGAACACCAGGCACTCGCCACGCTGCGTCTTACGCAGGCCGAATTCCCCGACGGCGGGATCGCCGAGCCCGAAGGTCGTGACGACTGTGGTCTCGGGTACGAGTGCCATCAGCTCGGGCACATCGCGATTGACGATCGCGTGACGGCAATCACTGTAGATAAGCGCTTTTGCCGTCGTATAGGCCTGCATATCGCCATGCATATCCAGGTGATCCGGCGAGATATTGAGAACGGTGGCCGCGGCGGCCGGCACAGGCGCGCTGCGCTCGAGCTGGAAGCTCGACAGTTCGAGCACGTAGACATCCTTGCCTTGGTGCAGCAAGTCCAGCGCCGGCGTACCGAGGTTGCCGCCGATGGCCGCCGAACAACCCGCCGTCGGCAGCGCGACACCGAGCATTGCTGTCACGGTGCTCTTGCCGTTCGAGCCCGTGACGGCGATGATCGGCGACTTGCATTCCGCGACAAATAAATCGATGTCGCTGACGATTTCGACACCACGATCGCGTCCGGTGCGAATCAGCGATGAGTTGAGATCAACACCCGGAGAAATCACGATCTTGCGTATGGTCTCAGGCAATGTAGTCAACTCGCTGCCCGGATGCATACGAGCATCCGGCATGGCGTCCAGAATATCCGCCGTGCATGGCGGCTCCGCCCGGCTGTCCACGAACTGGGCGCCGACGCCCTGCGCCGCGAAATAACGCGCGCAGGAAGCGCCCGTCACGCCCATGCCCATGACAAGCACGGACGGCGTAACGTCCGCTCCGATGGAAGATGCGCTGGATTCGATCTTCATGTTCATCGCGTGCGCCATCAACGTATCTTCAGGCTCGATAAACCGACCAAAACGAGGATCACGGTGATAATCCAGAACCGCACGATCACTTTTGGTTCCGCCCAACCTTTCAATTCATAGTGATGATGCAACGGCGCCATGCGAAACACGCGCTTGCCCGTCATCTTGAATGAGGCGACCTGGATGATGACGGACAGCGTTTCGACGACGAACAGGCCACCCATAATCGCGAGCACGAGCTCCTGGCGTACGATGACCGCCACGGTGCCGAGTGCTGCACCGAGCGACAATGCGCCGATATCGCCCATGAAAACCTGGGCAGGGTAAGTGTTGAACCACAGGAAACCGAGGCCGGCGCCCACCAGCGATGCGCAGAACACCATCATTTCTCCGGCTCCGGCGATGTAAGGAATGCCGAGATAATCCGAAAAAATCACGTTACCGGCCGCATAACCGAAAATACCGAGTCCGCCGCCGACGAGCACAGTTGGCATGATGGCAAGCCCGTCGAGTCCGTCGGTCAGATTCACGGCGTTGCTCGTGCCGACGATAACGATAAACGTCAGTGCGACGTAAGCCAGGCCGAGCGGAATCATGACGCCCTTGAAAAACGGAATTAACAGCGCAGTTTCGTACGGCTCGTCGGCCAGTAGATACAGGACAACCGCAACGACCAAGCCGAGCAGGGCCTGCCAGAAAAATTTTGCCTTGGCCGACATGCCCTTCGAATCCTGCAGTATGAGCTTCCGGTAATCGTCGACGAATCCGATCAGACCGAAGCCGAGCGTTACGGCAATGACGATCCAGACATACTGGCTGCGCAGGTCGGCCCATAATAAGGTGCCGCTGAGAATGGCGACCAGGATCAGCGCGCCGCCCATCGTCGGTGTGCCGGCCTTCGGGTAGTGGGTTATCGGCCCGTCTTCCCGAACGGTCTGACGGATCTGGAGAATACCCAGGCGCCGAATCATCAAGGGTCCCATGAACAGCGCGATCGAGAGCGCCGTCAGCGCGCCCATGATTGCGCGCATGGTGATGTACGTGAACACATTGAATCCCGATATGAAATCCTTCAGGTACTCCGCAACAAACAACAACATCTCTGTATTACCCTCTGCTCTCGCCCTGCAGCGCCTCGACAACTTTTTCCAGACCCATGCAATGGGAACCCTTCACGAGGATCGTGACGCCGTCCCGCGCGGCCGACATCAGCGCCACGGTAAGCGCCTCACGATCCGGAAACCATTGACCGCACTCACCAAAAACCTGTGCCGAAGTGCGGGATTCTTCACCGACGCAGAACAGCCTCGACACGCCGGCCGCTTTTGCCGCCGCACCGATCTCCGCGTGCAGGGCCGCACTATCCGTGCCGAGCTCGGCCATGTCGCCGAGTACCAGCCAGGTCTCACCGTCACGACCGGATAGAAAGTCAATCGCGGCTTTGACGGAAACCGGGTTGGCGTTGTACGAATCGTCGTAGAGGCGAGCGCCGCAGGTGCCGGTCACGGCCCGCAACCGTCCAGGAATGTTGCCCATCGCAGCCAGACCCTGCTGCACGGCGCGCGGCGACGCGCCGGCGGCCCGGCTTGCAGCCGCCGCGCTCAGCGCGTTGAGGACGTTGTGGCGTCCGGCCATCGGCAAATGAACGTTGATCGTGCCGTCGGGCGATTGAATATCGAAAGAAAGCTCGCAACCTTTGTCCGTAAACGTCTCGTCAATATCAACGGCGCGGTAATCGGCCTGATCGTCGAGTCCGAAGGAAAGCAGGTTCGCGCTGCCCGCGAGATGTTTCCAGGTTTCGAAAAACGGATCATCGCGATTGATGACGGCAACGCCGTCGGCAGGCAGGCTCTCTAATAGCTCACCCTTGGTCGCCGCGACAACTTCTCGCGAACCAAACCCTTCGAGATGCGCGGCGCCGGCGTTCGTCACGACAGCGATGCCTGGCGCTGCGATATCAGCGAGATATGCGATGTCTCCCGGACGACTTGCGCCCATCTCAAGCACGGCCACGCGATGCCGTTCACGCATGCGCAGAATCGTCAGCGGCAAGCCGATCTCGTTATTGAGATTACCTGCCGTGACGAGCACGTCCGATTCATCACCAGCGTCTGCAACCAGGATATTGGCCATCATTTCCTTGACCGTCGTCTTGCCGTTGCTGCCTGTCACGGCGATAACCGTTATCGGAAATCGCGCGCGCCAGCTTTTGGCGAACAAGCCGAGCGCGGCACGCGTATCGCCCACTTCGACCTGTGGCACGTCGCAGGTCTGACGCTGGGCAACGACCGCGCCGGCCGCGCCACGGCGACTCGCTTCTTCGACGAAGGAAGCCGCGTCGAACCGCTCACCCTGCAACGCGAAAAACAACTGGCCCGGCTCGAGCATCCGGGTATCGGTGCTGACCGATTCAAAAGTGCGATCGGCGCCGAACAGCGTCCCGCTGACCGATTCGGCAACCATCGTCAATGTGCCCATGCTCATTCCGCCCGACCCAACACTGATCGCGCCACGGCCGAATCGGAAAACGCACGCGCTTCCGCACCAACGAGTTGCCGTGTCTCATGTCCCTTGCCGGCGATCACGACGATGTCTCCGGTCTGCGCAGATCGGATTGCGAATTCGATCGCGTTGCGCCGGTCCGGCACGACTTCGATTCCGGCATCCCCTCCGGTGACCCCTCCGGTAACCAATTTGGCGCCAGCGACGATGTCCGCGCGGATCGCCGCGGGATCTTCATCGCGTGGGTTGTCGTCCGTGATGACGGACCGGTCGGCCAGCAATGCGGCAATCTCACCCATCGCACGGCGTTTGCCCTGGTCGCGTTCGCCACCGCATCCAAATACGCACCAGACGTGGCCGTCGCAATGATCCCTGACCGTTTCGAGAATTTGCCTGAGCGCATCGGGCGTATGCGCATAGTCGATGACGATCGTCGGCGCGGCCTGTTGCGACCGGATCAGTTCCATTCGGCCCGGCGGTGCGACGCACCGCCCGAGCGCCGCGACCGCGGCCTCGAGCGAGAGCCCGAGTGCGAGCAGAATACCGGTGGCCACGGCAAGATTCTCAGCGTTGAAACGGCCCCAGAGCAAGCTGTTCAAAGTGGCTTCGCCGAAATCACCGGCTAATTGCAGGCCGAGACCGTCGGACCGGGTACCCGTGAGGCGACCGATCAGGCGCGCCGTGGGTGCGCCGTCATCCGTATTTACGAGCGCTACGGTGATAACGTCCGTACCGCTTGGGAGCCGATTCGCAAGCGCCGCGCCGAAACTGTCGCCGACGTTGATAACCGCCGTGCCAATACGATGATCACCGGCGGCCCCGATGAACAGACGGGCCTTCGCCTCCGCATAGCGCTCGATGCTGCCATGGTAGTCAAGGTGATCGCGGCTCAGGTTTGTCAGCGCGGCGACCCGGAACCGCACCCCATTGACGCGCTGCTGGTCCAGCGCGTGTGATGATACTTCGGCGATCACATGGCGTGCGCCGAGATCGGCCAGTTGCCGGAGGCGGCGATGCACCGTGATACAACCCGGCGTCGTCAGTGAACTCGGTTCGAGGTCTGCGCCGATACCGTAACCGATCGTACCCATGTAGCCGGCGCGTTGCTGCAGATCATTCAGCGCCTGTGCAACGAGAAACGCAGTCGTGGTCTTGCCGTTTGTACCGGTCACGCCGGTGACGGCGAGTGCGGCCGAAGGACTGCCGAAAAATCGATCGGCGATGGTGCCGAGCTTCGCTGTCAAGCCGGGCACTTCCATCCCCACGACCGCGTCGGGCAACTCGGGCACATCGATGCCGCTGGCCGTTTCCCAAGCGACCGCCGCAATCCCCGCCGCCAGCGCCTGATCGAGAAAATCCAGACCGTGCTGGCGCAGCCCCGCACAGGCGAGGAACAAACCGCCGCGAACAGCGTACCGACTGTTGCTCGTAATCTCGCATATCGGCATCGACGGCACGACGAGATCCATGCCCTCGAATAGCGTGCGCAGGTCTGTGGAAGATGCTGCCTGTGCCGTCATCGGGCTATGGCCGCCAGGGTCGTGCCGGTTTTGGTCGACAGTGGGAAATCGTCAGGCGCGATCGCGAGAATGCGCAGCGCGCCCGTCACGATCCGCGCAAATACGGGTGCCGCGACACTACCGCCATAATAAACGCCGGCGTTCGGCTCATCCACGATAACGACCACGGCCAAGCGCGGATTCGACACAGGCGCGATGCCCGAGAACAAGGCCGTATAGCGTGTATCCGAATAGCCGCCAGGCGCGAACTTCCTGACTGTGCCCGTCTTGCCGCCCACGCGATAACCGGATATGGCGGCGCGCTTCCCGGTTCCGTCCGGGCCGACGACGGCTTCGAGCATCGTGAGCAATGTGCTGGCCGTCTCGGCACTGATAACGCGTCGTGCAATCGACGGTTCGTCGATGCGCAGTAGAGAGACAGAATGCTGCAGACCGCCCGCAGCGATGGCCGCATAGGCCTGCGCAAGCTGCAACGGCGTGACCGACAAACCGTAGCCGTACGCCAACGTCGCCTGGCTGATTGGCCGCCAGTTCGAGTAGTGACTCAGCAGACCGGCCGACTCGCCGGGAAAACCGCTCGCGCTAAGCTGCCCGAGCCCGAAGCCGACCAGGGTCGAATACAGTAATTCGGGTGGCAGGGACATCGCCACCTTCGTGGCGCCGACGTTGCTCGAACGGGCCAGTATCGTCCCAAGATCGATCCGGCCGAGATTGTGTTCGTCCTCGATCACTTTGATGCCGACCTTGACGAAACCCGGAGAAGTATCCACAAGACTGTTGCGAGTGTACTGCCCACTCTCCAGCGCCGCGGCAATGATCAGCGGTTTGATACTCGAACCCGGTTCGAAGATATCGGTGATCGCCCGGTTGCGATATTTCGAGGCTTTGAACTGTGACCGATCGTTCGGGTTATACGCGGGCTGGTTCACCATGGCCAGCACTTCGCCGGTCGCGACGTCCAGGACGACAACCGATCCCGACCGGGCATTGTGACGTTGAATTGCAGCCTTCAATTCGCGATAGGCAAGATACTGAATGCGCAGATCGATTGACACGGACAATGCGCGTCCCGGACTCGGCGACTCGATGCGCTCGACATCCTCGACAACGCGTCCGAGACGATCCTGAAGTACCCTTTTCCGACCGGGCTTGCCCGCGAGCCAGTGATCAAAAGCGAGTTCGAGGCCCTCCTGCCCGACGTCGTCGATGTTCGTGAAGCCAATGAGATGGCCGGCCACCTCGCCGGCCGGATAGTAGCGTCGGTATTCGCGCTCGATTGCGACGCCGGGAATCCGCAGACTCCGAATCACCTGCGCATCCGCCGGTCGCATGTGACGGCGCAGATACATGAATTCCTTATCTACGTTTCGGGTTAGCCGCCGGGTCAATTTATCGGCGTTCATACCGAGCGCCAACGCCAGCGCCGGAATACTGTCGGGTGACTGCACGAGTTCGCGCGGGTTGACCCACACGCTATCGACCGGCGTGCTGACTGCAAGCGGTTCGCCGTTTCGATCGGTGATGATTCCGCGGTGGGCCGGAATCCTGGCCACACGGAGATGACGGGCGTCGGCTTGCCGGATCAGGAAATCGTTGCTGAACACCTGCAGATGCACGGCCCGGGCCGCCAACACGGCCGCGCAGGCCAACAGACATACCGCCGCAAACCGCGAACGCCACACGAATCGGCGCTGGATGCGGGCTTCGGATACGGCTTTAGTTTTCATCCGTACGCCCGACTCCGGTGAGCAACCGGGTCTGCTCCGGACTCGGTGTGCGCATCCGCATCTGCTTGCGGGCAAGTTGCTCGACCCTGGCGTACGTAGACCAGGTGCTTTGTTCGATCCGCAACCGGCCCCACTCGACTTCCATCTGGTCCCGGTCGGCAATGAGGACCTGGAGTTCCGTAAATAATTGGCGCGATTCGTGTTTTGCGTAGACGGCGGCGATGGCCGATGCCATAACCGCCAGAACCAGCGCGCATCCGAACAGCCACTGATGCGCCTTGGCGCTCATGCCAGTCGCTCTCCGACTCTGAGGGTGGCGCTGCGCGCCCTGGGATTCCGGTCGAGTTCCTCGGGTCCGGGCCGTATCGCTTTCGTCGGCAAACGCAAACTCGGCCGCGCGGATTCCGGTACCACAGGCAGGCGGGCCAACGCCGGATCGACGCGCGCATTATCGCGCAGGAAGCGCTTCACGATACGATCTTCGAGTGAATGAAAACTGATGACACACAGTCGGCCACCGGCGACGAGCGCATCCCGCGCCTGCGGCAACCCCCGTTCCAGTGCGTCCAGTTCGCGGTTGATATGGATGCGAATGGCCTGGAAGGTCTTGGTCGCCGGGTGCTTTCCCCCTGATCTGCGCGGAATGACTGTTGCGATGAGACGAGCTAAATCAACCGTCGATTCGATCGGCCGTTCGCCCCGACGTGCGCAAATCGCCCGCGCGATTTTTCGCGCCGCGGTTTCCTCGCCGAACCGGAACAACACGTCCGCGATCGCCGCCTCGGATGCCGCATTCAGCCAGTCACGAGCAGACTCCGGAGCGAACGGGTCCATCCGCATATCCAGAGGACCGTCCAGCTGAAAGCTGAATCCGCGATTCGGATTTTCCAATTGTGGCGACGAAACACCCAAGTCCAACAACACCCCGTTCACTGCGCGCGACACACCGTGTCTTTCAAGAAACGCCTCCAATTCCCCGAAACTTCCCTGCTCGATGACCAGTCGATGATCGCGCTCTGCCAGCGCGGTCCCCGCTTTTACTGCTTCCGGGTCACGGTCCAGCGCCAGCAGCCTGCCGGCCGCGCCCAAACGCCTCAGAATCGCTTCGCCATGCCCGCCGCGCCCGAAAGTGCCGTCGACGTACAATCCATCCTCGCGGATGGCGAGCTGCTCGACCGCTTCCTCGAGCAACACCGGCGTATGTGACATCACCCGCAGATTTGTCCTGGTGGCAGCAACGCGCGCTAATAAGACAGCGTCTCCAACTCAGCCGTCAATTCCGAGCCATCCGAATCTCCCTGACTGAGCCACTGTTTCAGCAGTTCGTTCCAGCGGCCTTCGTCCCATAACTCAAATTTATTGCCCTGACCAAACAGAATCGACTGGCGATCAAGGTCTGCGAATTCACGATGCTCACGCGGAATCAGCACCCGGCCGTGTCCGTCCATTTCCAGATCCGTTGCGTAGCCCATAAGAAGACCTTTTAATTTCTGCGCGGTCGGATTCAGGCTCGGCAACCGCATGAGTTTGCGTTCCGTCTCCTCCCAGTCGGGCAACGGATACAAAAGCAGGCAACAGCGCTGATCGACCGTACATATCAATTGCCCGTCGCAGCGCGCCGCAATTCGATCCCGATATTTGGTCGGAATGGAGAGCCTGCCCTTGGCATCAAGGGTGATTTTTGTCGGTCCGCGAAGCATGAAAATAGGGACAAAAGCCCACGTTCCCCCACTTTTTACCACTTTTCAACACTATATGGATGGGGTTGCCCGAGGTCAACCGGATACCTAGATTAATTCTTTCAGGACAGCCACTTAGCGTTGATTCAGTTACCGAAAAGCAGCCTGTTTGCGGCCGCCTCATAAAACAAATCATGGGCTTAGCACGCATAGGTGCGCGGAAATTTAAGAGGGCTGAGCCGACTGGAGAATCCGGGCGCGCAGCGCCCGGATGCGGCTTTGCGGCACGCGATCGCGCGCGCCGCTTAAAAGCAAGGGGAGCCGGCCGATAAGCCGGGTTCTGTCGAGGACAATCATTCATCTGGGACCGCTGTCACCAGCGGCCTCAAGCAACCTACCCGGGAGCCCGCACGGCCGGCGGTTCGGCGCAGCCCATGGCGCGCCGGCGCTCCTCTATTTGGTCTTGCTCCAGGTGGGGTTTACCGTGCCGCGGCGTGTTACCACCCGCGCGGTGCGCTCTTACCGCACCATTTCACCCTTACCCCGGCCGTTGCCGGCCGCGGCGGTATATTTTCTGTGGCACTTTCCGTGGACTCGCGTCCCCCAGGCGTTACCTGGCACCCTGCCGCAGGAGCCCGGACTTTCCTCCCGGTCCCGATGAAATACATCATCCGACCGAGCGATTGCCTGACCGACTCCGGTTACCACGATAACCACGGTTGGCGCCGGTGACAAGCCGTGACCGGGATTACGACTTCGGCTTTGTGGCCTCCCGGAGCCGCACCGCCAGTTCATAGGCCTCGCTGCGGCGCGCACCCGTAATCCGCGCCGCAAGACGCGCGGCCTGCCGCGTCGAAACCTCATCGAGCAGGATCTCGAGCAGGCGCTCGAGCTCAGCCCGCTCAGGGCTGATCGCCTCGCTCAGGCCAGCCAGTACGAGCGTGAACTCACCCTTGTCGCCGCCGGGATCCGCGTCGAGCTGCGCCCGCACCTCTGCGACGCTGCCGCGATAAATCGTTTCATGGCGTTTCGTCAGCTCCCTCGCCAGCGTGATCGGCCGTGACGGTCCGGCGACGGCCTCCAGATCGGCGAGCAGATCGCGGATCCGATGCACGGACTCATACAGGATCAGCGTCTCAGGATTGCGGCACAGGGTTGCGAGTTTTTTCTTACGGGCCACAGCCTTCGCGGGCAGAAACCCCTCGAATCGAAACCGGTCACTGGGCAGGCCGGCGATCGAAAGCACCGCAATGGCCGCACAGCTCCCCGGCACAGGACTGACCGGCAACGACTCGCGGCGCACGGCGGCGAGCAGGCGATAGCCCGGATCACTGATCAGCGGCGTGCCGGCGTCACTGATCAGGGCGACATTGTCTCCGGCCTGCAGCACCTTGAGAATTTTCTCGGTCCGCTCCGACTCATTGTGCTCGTGCAAAGAAATAAGTTTTTTCCGGACGCCGAGACCGGTTAGCAATTGGGCTGCCCTGCGGGTATCCTCGGCAGCCACAAGGTCCACATGAGCGAGGACGTCACGCGCCCGCGTACTGAGGTCGTCGAGGTTTCCGATAGGTGTCGCGACGACATAAAGGGTTCCTGGATCATTAACCAACTTAATTATCCAATTCGCTAATCAATTTGGGGAAGCCACTCGTGTCGATGAGCACCAGTCTACGCCGGACTGCGCCCGGTCACGAAATTCGATCAAGCGGGCGGGTCGCTCCGATCGCCGTCCTCGTCGCGATATTTGCGCTCGCGGCCTGCGAATCCATGCAGATTCGGCAACCGGATACGCCTACCGACAGAGAGGCACAAGCGCTGTCCGCGAAGGGCCGTCACCAGGGGGCCGCTGATGCGTTCCTGCGGCTGGCCCAGGCCTCCGAAGGTGCCCTGCAGCAGCGATACCTGATTCTCGTTGCCAACGAGCGTCGTCTGGCCGGTAATCCCGAAATCGCGCAGACGATTCTCGGTCGCCTCGGGGAACCCATCGACGAATCGAACCTTCTACTCTGGTCGCAGGTCGCAGCCGAAGTCGCCATCGTCATGGGCGATCCGGTGCAGGCCATCGCGGCGCTCGATCGCGCGCCGCCAACATCAGATGAAGAGATCACGGTCAATCTTCTGTTGATCAGAAGCAATGTCCTGTTTCGGCTCGGGCGACCGGTCGAGGCGACGAAAGCGATGCTCGCGCGCGATGTCTGGCTGACTGACCGCGCCGCCATCAGCGAAAACCAGCGCCTGCTCTGGGAAAACTTCGAAAACTGGGGCATCAGCCTGACCCCCGACGCCAGATGGGGCGATCATGATCCGATTCTTCGTGGCTGGCTCGAACTCGGTTTCATCGCCTGGTCGCAACGTACCAACCCCTACACCATGCGAACGGCTCTGGCCGGCTGGCAGAAATCCAATGCCGCTCACCCGGCCAACAGCGTCCTGATTCCCGAGATCCTGGACAGCATTCAGGCGGTTCAGCAGTTTCCACGGCAGGTCGCTTTGCTGTTGCCGATCTCGGGTCGGCAGCGTGCATCCGCGGAAGCCGTCAGGGACGGCTTTTTGGCCGGACATTTTGCGTCTGCCATTATGGCGGATCGCCCGATCGTCAAGATCTACGACGTCTCCGGTTTCGATGTCGCTGATATCTATCAACTCGCCGTCGATGAAGGCGCCGACTTCGTCGTCGGCCCCCTGCTCAAGGAGTCGGTTCAGCGACTGGCCTGGGTCGGCGTTACGACACCGACCCTGATCCTCAATTTCCTGCCGGACGATTTTTACGTGACGGACGAAATCTACCAGTTTTCGCTGTCCCCCGAAGACGAGGCCCGCCAGATTGCGCAGCGCGTCGCGTCCTTAGGCCAGTTCCGAGCCCTGGCCCTCGCGCCCGATAACGACTGGGGCCGCCGGCTTCTGGCGAGCTTTACTGAAGAATTGGAGAATCAGGGCGGTCGTATTCTGCAATATCGGCTATTCGATCCCAACAGCCCGGATTTCTCCGCGAGCATCGAGGAACTGCTGTTAATCAATGAGAGCCGGGCACGCAAGAACCGCCTGAGTGCAAATCTCGGCATACAGTTTGAATATGAGGTCCGACGTCGATCGGATATTGATCTAATATTTCTGGCAGCCAGCGCAAATGCCGGGAAGTTGATACGCCCACAGTTGCGATTTCATTATGCCGGTTCGATTCCGACGTACTCGACCTCTGCGATTTACCAGGAAGGTTCGCGCAACAATTCAGATCTCAACGGCATCATGTTCCCCGACATACCCTGGATCATCGCCCCGGACGGCCAGTCGGTGGAGGTGCGCGACAGCCTGTCCCGACACTGGCCGCAGCAATCGAAACGCAGATCGCGCCTTTATGCCATGGGCTTCGATGCCTACCGCCTCATGCCTCTGATCAATGCCGGCATGGGGCCCGATGAATTACAGGGCATGACAGGCGTTCTTTACGTCGATGACCGCAGGCGCATACTGCGCCGGCTGCCGTGGGCACGCATGCGTCGCGGCAAACCCGAACTCATGGATACGGCGCCGTTGCCGACGGCGACCCCCGGTATTGCGAGCCTGACGGACTGACACCGTCCCGCGCAGGCAGTGGCCGAGCATCTCGAATCCGGACACTTGGCCGAGCACGCGGCAAAGCGCTATCTCGAGGACCAGGGGCTGCGTTGGTTGACATCAAATTACCGCTGCCGATATGGTGAGCTTGATCTGATCATGAGCGATGAGGAACATCTCGTGATCATCGAAATTCGGTATCGCAGACATTCGAAATTCATGCAACCTATGGAGTCGATCACGCGCGTCAAATGCACGAGAATTGCGAAGGCCACTTTGCATTTCATGCAACACAATGCCGAATATCGGAATTTTCCGGTCCGATTCGATGTGCTCAGCATTTCCGGACCATTGCAGCGTCCAGTCATGGATTGGATCACAGGCGCATTTACGGCAGAAGATTTGAGAGTGGGTTGACATGTCTGAATTGGAAAGAATTCGCGCGCATTTCGAAGAGGGTCTCGAAGTAAAACAAAAAGCGATGGCAACGCTCGCACCGTCTATCGTTGAAGCAGCACAAGTCATGACGGAAACACTGAGTCGAGGCGGCAAAATACTGAGCTGCGGTAACGGCGGCTCTGCCGGAGATTGCCAACATTTCTCGGCCGAATTACTCAACCGATTCGAAATGGAGCGCCCCGGGCTGGCCGCCGTGGCCCTGACGACGGACACTTCGGCGCTGACTGCGATCGCCAACGACTATGCGTTCGACAAGATCTTTTCGAAGCAGGTCACGGCGCTGGGTAATGCGGGTGACTGCCTGCTCGCCATTTCAACTTCCGGCAATTCCCGGAATGTCCTGGAGGCGATTAACGCGGCGCACGATAAGGACATGCAGGTTGTTGCGCTGACCGGCAATGACGGCGGCGCTTGCCGAAAAAGCCTGACCAACGACGACGTCGAGATTTGCGTACCCAGCGCCAGAACGGCTCGCATTCAGGAGGTCCATCTCGTCATCATCCACTGCCTTTGTGACGCGGTGGATCAGGCGTTATTTAATAATCCTTAAGTGCGGCCTGCCCGACTCGGTTGCGGTCTCCATTTTGTCGCCCTGGCCTGCATCCGCGTTCGCGCTGTTTTCCGGCGCAGCCGTGTCTTGATCGGAAAAAACCATCCCCCGACTGGTTTCGCGGGCGTAGATTCCAAGCACGGCCGAGACCGGAACCTGGACCAGATGAGACACACCGGCAAACCGCGCCTCGAAACAGATCCGATCGTTGCCGAGGTCCAGATTCTGAACGGCCGCGTAATTGATGTTCAATATTATCTTGCCATCCTGAACATGCGGGCGCGGCACATCCACACCTTCGACAAGCGCATTGACTATGATATGTGGCGTCTGGCCACTATCCGTGATCCATTCGTGCATCGCACGCAAAAGATAGGGGCGCTGTGACATGATATCCGCAGACATGGTGTTGCCCTTATCTATTGGCGCATCTCTTGCTCGAGTTCCGTCAGGCTATCCTGAAAAGAGCGCCGCGAAAAAACCTCGTCCATATAATTGATGATGGGCTGCGACGAACTACGCAGCTCGATTCCATAAGAAGGCAGCCGCCAGAGAATCGGCGCAATACTGCAGTCGACGAGCGAAAAATCATCGCTGAGGAAGAACCGCCTGGCGCTGAAAACCTCTGCACTCGCCAGGATGCTCTCGGACAGCATCTTCCTGGCCCGCGAGGCCTGCTTGCTATCGGCGGCCGCTTCAAGCTGCTCCGCCAGGCTGTACCAATCCTGTTCGATGCGATACAAAGCCAACCGAAACTGCGCCCTCGTGACAGGATCAACGGGCATCAGGGGCGGATGCGGAAATCGCTCGTCCAGATACTCGATGATCACCCGGGAGTCGTAGAGCACGAGGTCACGATCGACTAGCGTCGGCACACTGTGATACGGGTTCAAATCAAGAAGGTCCTCGGGCAGATCAGGCCCCTCTACATTGACGACCTCAACACTGATATTTTTCTCGGCCAGGACAAGCCGAGCGCGATGACTGTAAAAACAAATCGGACTGGAGAACAATGTCATAAAATGCTGCCTTTTCGACACGATTGCCACAAATTCCACTCCTTCATATTGCCCGGTCGGCAGTAACGACGGAAACAACCGCTCATTTTACGTCCTTCCATATCTCATTCTTCAACGCATAGGCAAAAATGCCGAATACCAGCAGGTAGATCAGCACCCATACACCGATTTGGCGGCGCTTGAGTTGATTCGGTTCTCCGATGTACTCCAGGAAATTCACGAGGTCCCGGACAAACAGATCATACTCCTCCGCGGACATCTTACCCTCGGAGACGGGCTCGAAATGGGTGAAAACGGCCCTGACATGGCCATCCTCATCGACTTCATCCTCGAAAACCGCACGTTGCATGCCCTGCAGTTCCCAAAGCACATGCGGCATGCCGACGTTTTGCAAAACGAGGTTATTTACACCGGTCGGCCCGCTCTCGTCAACGTAAAACGACCGCAGAAAATTATACAGAAATTGCGTTCCACGACTGCGCGCGATAAGAGACAGATCGGGCGGAGTCTGACCGAACCAGCGCTGTGCATCGTCCGGCGGCATACTGACCAACATGGTGTCCTGCGGCCTTTCGGTTACGAACATGAGGTTATTGATCAGCTGATCCTCGGTGATGCCGATGTCGGCCGCGAGACGGTTGTAGCGCACATACTTGGCCGAGTGACAACCGAGGCAATAATTGACGTAGTTTCTGGCTCCGCGCTGCAATGAACCAATATTGCCGACATCGTTCTCGGGGCGATCGGCGGGCACGGTACCGCCCGAAGCCCAGACCGGCGACAGACCGGTCAGCAATGACCCGATCAGTAACGCGCCCAGACACAGGCTCATGCGCTTCCTCTCAAGTAAGCAAACAAACATAGCTGACATTAATGGTGATCGGTGACCCGCTCCGGCACGGGTTTCGTTTTTTCGAACCGAGTATAAATCGGCATAAAAATAAAGAAGGAAAAATACAGCACCGTGAAGATCCGTGATAACGTCCTGAACGGCTCGCCCGCCGGCTGCAGGCCGAGGTAACCGAGCACCAGGAAACTCACGGCGAATACGGTCAGTGCGACCTTAAATGTCCAACCCCGATACCTGATCGATTTTACCTTGCATCGGTCGAGCCACGGCAGGAAAAACAGCAGCAGGATGGCCATGGCCATCAGGAAGGCGCCAAAGCCCTTGCTCGGCACGGCACGCAGAATGGCGTAGAACGGCGTGTAATACCAGATCGGTGCGATATGCTCAGGCGTCTTGAGTTGATTCGCAGGTTCGAAGTTCGCGTGCTCGAGGAAGTAGCCACCCATTTCCGGCGCGAAGAACACGACGGCGGCAAAGGCGGCAAAGAACACGATGATCGCGACGAGGTCCTTGGCCGTGTAATACGGGTGGAACGCGACGCCATCGAGCGGAATGCCGTCGGCCCCCTTATGCTCCTTGATTTCAATACCATCGGGATTCAATGATCCGACCTCGTGCAGAGCCAGGATGTGCATCACGACAAGCATAATCAATGCCAACGGCACGGCCGCCACGTGCAGGGCGAAGAACCGGTTCAGCGTGATGTCCGATATGAAATAGTCGCCGCGGATCCATTCCACCAGCGTTTCGCCGACACCCGGTATGGCACCGAACAGGGAAACGATGACCTGGGCGCCCCAGTACGACATCTGGCCCCAGGGCAGCAGGTACCCGAGAAAGCCCTCGGCCATGAGCGCCAGGTAAATCAGCATGCCGATGATCCAGAGTAATTCGCGCGGCTTCTTATAAGAGCCGTACATCATGCCCCGAAACATGTGGATATAGACGACAATAAAAAATGCCGATGCGCCCGTCGAATGCATGTACCGGATCAACCAGCCCCATTTAACATCGCGCATGATGTACTCGACCGATGCGAACGCGTCGTCCGCCGACGGCTTGTAACTCATGGTCAGGAATATTCCGGTGACCAGCTGGATGATCAATACGACGAATGCGAGTACGCCGAAAACGTACAGAACATTAAAATTTTTGGCCACGTAATATTCTGTGGCGTGCTCCTTGAGCATTTTCGTCATCGGAAACCGGGCATCGATCCAGTCCACTAGCTGCGAAAATTTGCCGCGTGTGGAGATCACATCCAGTCGTGGCGTCGTCATGCCCGGACTCCCGTGTCGTCGCCAATGAGAATCAGGTTATCGCCGATGTAGCGGTATGGCGGTACCACCATATTGGTCGGCGCGGGCATGCCCACGTAGACCCGCCCGGCCAGATCAAATCTCGAACCATGGCAGGGACAATAAAAGCCACCGACCCAGTCGTCGCCGAGATCGGCCGGTGCAACCTCGAAACGCTCGATCGGCGCACAACCCAGATGAGTACAACTGCCGATCAGAACGAGAACCTCGGGCTTGATCGATCGGTACTCGTTTTGTGCGTAACCGGGCTGATTTTCCACCTGAGAATCACGGTCGGCGAGTTTGGCGTCGCTTGCGTCCATGCGCTGGAGCATTTCCGGTGTGCGGCGCAAAATCCATACCGGGCGACCCCGCCACATCACGCGAACCATCGCACCGTCTTCGAGTTTGCCGATGTCCACCTCGACCGGTGCGCCGAGTGCGAGGGCCCGGGCATTCGGTTGGAACGAAGCCACAAATGGCACAGCCGTCATCCCGATTCCGGCCGCCCCCGCAACGCCGGTGGCAACAGCCAGAAAGTGGCGTCGGTTAAGACGCGACTTTTCACTCATCGAGTTAGTCCTTCTCAAACGTAGTAAATATTTAGTCTTCTGGTATCGTCCGGCGGTCGGTCCATCGGACCGGTCATCTTGTTGGCCGGACACTCGCCCGTGCAGGTCGGGTCAAGTGTGCGCTTAAAAATCGTGCGGATTATACACAGGCCGCGCTCGTGTTGCCTACCGGTCAGGCACGTGGAATATACTCATGGCGACGGCCTCAGCCCAGATTCGAACGTTCAGTGAAAATCAGGAATTCGATCCTCTTCATATCGAAATCGATCATCGCAGGCCTGGCGGCTGCGTTCATAGTCGTCTGGCTGCGGCCGGCATGGATGATAGGGGCCGGACCGACCCACGATCCCGGCGCCACGGCCAGCCTGACCGCGATCCCGGACGCTGTGAGCATCTCGGCTCCGGCGGTCGTAAACATCTACACGACGCGGACCGTCGTCGCCCCGGGCAGCATCGGCAGCTTGCGCCAGCGCCTTGGTCTCGGAAGTGGCGTCGCATCGCGACGGCTCGTGACCACGCTCGGGTCGGGCGTCCTGACCGACCCGGAGGGGTTCATCGTGACGAATCACCATGTCATCGCCGCGGCAACGGATATCAAGGTGCAGCTCGCCGACGGCCGCGTTGCGGAACCTCGAATTGTCGGCCTGGACGTCGATACCGACCTCGCCGTGCTGAAAATCGATCTGCCAGATCTGCCGGCCATGGCGCTGGGCCGTTCGGATCAGCTGCGCATCGGCGAAATCGTGCTCGCGATCGGCAATCCATACGGACTCAGCCAAACCGTGACCCAGGGCATTATCAGCGCCACGGGCCGCACCCAGCTTGGGCTTTCCCGCTTCGAGAATTTCATCCAGACCGACGCCGCGATCAATACGGGCAATTCCGGTGGCGCGCTCGTCAACTTGCGCGGCGAACTGGTCGGCATCAATACCGCAGTTCTCGGTGGTCAATTCGGTACGGAAGGTATCGGCTTCGCGATCCCCGTCAACCTCGTTCGCGGCGTCACCGAGCAACTCCGCAAGCACGGCCGCGTGCGGCGGGGCTGGCTCGGCATCGTGCCGCGCGACCTGACGGCCGCGCGCGCGGCCGTGCTCGGCTTGCCGAACGAAGGCGGTATCGAACTCGTCGAGCTCTACCGCAACAGCCCGGCATTCAACGCGGGCCTGCGCCCGGGAGATATAGTGACTCACATGGACGATCAGCCGATCCAGGTCTCCCGGCAGGCACTGAATATCGTCGCGGGACTGATGCCGGGTGATCGGATCAAACTGCGTGGAATCAGAAGCCAACGGAAATTTTCGGTCGAAATCGTCCTCGGGGAGCGCCCGGCGCCGTGAGATACGTGTACCGGTGCACTTTATCCAGCGGGCGTCAGGTACGGCGGCGAATTTTCGCGCCGAGTTGCTGGAGCTTCTCTTCGATACACTCGTAGCCACGGTCAATATGATAGATGCGATCGATAATCGTCTCCCCCTCGGCGATCAAGCCGGCCAACACCAGGCTTGCCGAAGCACGCAGATCGGTCGCCATGACCGGCGCCGCACGAAGTCTGTCTACGCCACGAACCACTGCGGTGTTGCCTTCGAGCTTTATGTCCGCGCCCATGCGTCGCAACTCAGAAACATGCATGAAGCGATTTTCGAAAATATTTTCCGTCACCGTCGCCACGCCGTCGGCGATGCAGTTCAGCGCCATGAATTGCGCCTGCATGTCGGTCGGGAAGCCGGGATGCGCGGCCGTATTGATGTCCACGGCCACTGGGCGCAGGCCACCCATATTCAGCTCGATCCAGTCGGCACCCGTTTCGATACGGGCCCCGGCATCGTGCAACTTCGTCAGTATTGCCTCGACATCGTCCGGTCGAGTGTTGTGCAACCGTACCCTGCCGCCCGTGATCGCGGCGGCGACCAAATAGGTACCGGTCTCGATGCGATCGGGCAACACTTCGTATTCGGCGCCATGAAGAGTCTCAACACCCTGAATGACGATTCGGTCGCTGCCGGCACCATCGATCTGCGCCCCCATCGCACGTAAAAAATTAGCGAGATCGATAACCTCGGGCTCACGCGCAGCATTATCGAGCACCGTTTCGCCCTCGGCCAGCACGGCAGCCATCATGAGATTCTCCGTACCGGTCACCGTCACCTTGTCCATGACGAGGTGCGCACCTCGCAACCGGTCAGCCTGCGCCCGGATGTACCCGTCCTCGATATCGATTTGCGCGCCCATGGCGCGCAGACCGGCCACGTGCAGATCAACGGGCCGGGCACCGATTGCACAGCCGCCCGGCAGCGAAACGTTGGCCCGACCCAAACGACCCAGCAATGGCCCGAGAACGAGGATCGAGGCACGCATTGTCTTGACGAGTTCGTAGGGCGCATAACAATCGTTTATGCCCGAGGCGTCGATCTCGATCTGCATGCCCTCGTGGACCGTGACCTCGATGCCCATCGGACCGAGCAACTCGATCGTCGTCGTAATATCTCGCAGATGCGGGATGTTGCCGATCCGGACACGCTGATCCGTCAGAATCGTCGCCGCGAGAATCGGCAAAACCGCATTCTTGGCGCCCGAAATGCGAATCTCGCCATCGAGACGGCGTCCACCAGTTATTGCGAGCTTATCCAAGGTCGAACTCTATATATATTCGGAGACCTAGGATTCTGCGTCGGTCGATTCCTCTGGCGTAAGCGCCTGGATCGATAACGCGTGAATCTCCCCCCCGATCTTGTCTCCGAGTGCGGCGTAGACCATTTGATGCCGTTGCAAAGAGCGCTTGCCGGCGAAACCATCGCAAATCACGATGGCTTCAAAATGCGTGTTGTCATCGCTCAATACTGTCGCCTTGCAATCGGGCAAGTTGGCTTCGAGCATTTCCTGAATTTGTCCTGGCGTCATATTAGATGATCAACCTTGGGGATTATTAACCTTGGAAATAATCAGCCTTGGAAAAAATAACCTCGGCGGACCGGTCATCATTATAATCGCCTCCCATGCTGTTGTATGTCGCGTCAACAATCGTCGGTCTCGCGTTTTTGGTATGGGGCGCACACAAAATGGTCTTCGGCTCCGCCGCCCTGGCCAAGAACCTCGGCGTCGCACCGATGCTGATCGGTCTGACCGTGGTCGGTTTCGCCACCTCGGCGCCCGAGCTACTGGTGTCGGCCACCGCGGCAATCAGGGGCGCGACGAGTCTCGCGATCGGTAACGCGATTGGCTCCAACATCGCCAATATCGGCCTGGTGATCGGCGCCGCCGCGCTCATTCACCCGCTGACGATCAGATCCCAGACCTTGCAACGCGAACTGCCCGTCATGGTCGCCGTCAGCCTGATCCCTGTCTTTCTGTTCCTGGACGATTATCTCAGCCGCCTCGACGGGCTGACCTTATTCGTGCTGTTCGCAGCTTTTATCTACTGGATCATCCGGCTCGGACTCAGAACGAGCGGCCACGACGCGATCGAGGCCCAATACGCGACGGAAATTCCCGACAGTGTCGGCCAGGGCATGGCGGCACTCTGGATCGCCGTGGGCCTGGTCGTGCTCATCATCGGCTCGAACGCTCTCGTCTGGGGTGGCCAGAACCTCGCGCTCGCGCTCGGTATCAGCGATCTGCTGCTCGGCGTCACACTGGTCGCGATCGGCACGAGCCTGCCCGAACTCACCGTGGCAATCGTGGCCGCACGCAAAGGTCTGCATGGACTGGCGCTCGGGACCGTCATCGGCTCGAATGTATTCAATATGCTGGCCGTAATCGGGATTGCGGCGCTGATACGCCCGGCCACCATGGATCACGTTGTCCTGACGTTCCATGTTCCGGTCATGCTGGCCTTTACGGTGGTCTTCTTCTTCATCGCGTACAATTACTCGGGAACGATACGCGTGAGCCGGTGGGTAGGAGCGACCCTGCTCGCGGGCTTCGTCGCCTATCACAGCTACCTGGCTTTGCAGAATTTCTAGGTCGTCAATGTCCGAAAACAGCCACAAACAGGACCTGACCGCTCGAGCCCAACGAGTACTCGAGATCGAAGCTCAGGCCATCAGGGGCCTCATACCGAATATCGGGGCGGCGTTCACGGAAGCCTGCGAGCTATGCTTGCAGTGCCTCGGGCGCGTCGTCGTAACGGGCATGGGCAAGTCCGGACACATCGGCGGCAAGATCGCGGCCACGCTGGCAAGCACGGGAACACCCGCGTTTTTTGTGCACCCCGGTGAAGCCAGTCACGGAGACCTCGGCATGATTACCGCCAAGGACCTCGTCATTGCAGTTTCGCACTCCGGCGAAACGGCTGAAATCATCACCATCGTGCCACTCCTGAAGCGACTTGGTGTCCCACTGATCACGATGACCGGCGCGCCCGACTCAACGCTCGGCGGCGCCGCGACCGTGGTCCTGAATACGGCCGTTCAGGAGGAAGCCTGCCCGTTGAACCTGGCCCCGACGGCAAGCACAACGGCGGCGCTCGCGATGGGCGATGCACTTGCCGTGGCCCTGCTCGAAAATCGGGGCTTCACGGAAGAGGATTTTGCGTTGTCCCACCCAGGCGGCTCGCTCGGCCGCCGCCTCTTGCTGCGGGTCGAGGACCTCATGCATACGGGCGACCAGATCCCACGCGTCAAAACTGGCACACCGCTGGCCGAAGGACTCCTGGAGATGTCGCAGCAAGGTCTTGGTATGACCGCGATTGTCACGGACGATGATCGGCTCGAAGGCGTATTTACCGACGGCGATCTACGCCGGGCGCTGGACAGCGGCATCGATATCCACCAGACCGTCATGCGGGATGTCATGACGACAAACTGCAGCACCGTTCGCCCGGAATGTCTGGCGGCTGAAGCCGTACGCATCATGGAGCAAAAAAAAATTACGGCTCTCCTCGTCGTCGACGAGCATAGCCAGCTGATCGGCGCACTCAACGTCCACGATTTTCTTCGCGCCGGCGTCATGTAAGTAATTCAACGATGACCACACCACCAGTGAGCGCGATAATCCAGGAACAGGCCGCCGGCATTCGTTTGCTCGTGCTCGACGTCGATGGTGTCATGACGGATGGCGGCCTCTATTACGATGCGGACGGTCGGGAAACCAAGGTCTTCAATGTCAAGGATGGGTACGGCATCAAGGCAGTCGCGGCGATCGGCATCACGGTCGCCGTGATTTCCGGCCGCCGATGCAAAGCGGTCGAAATGCGGACAGCTGAGCTGAATATTAAATATGTGTCGCTCAGCCAGGACGACAAACTCGCCGCACTGAATGCAATCGTCGAACAGCTGAACGTGCCGATGGAAGCCGTGGCCTGTGTCGGCGACGATGTCCCGGATTTACCGATTCTGATTGCGGCCGGACTCGGCATCGCCGTCGCCGATGCACATCCGGACGTGCTCGCGGCTGCCGACTGGTGCACCCGGTTGAATGGCGGCAAGGGTGCGGTCCGCGAAGTCTGCGACCTGCTTATCGCGGCTCGTGCGTCAGGCCCTTAGGCATGGACTTCCGGAATTCCACCAACATAATCGGCCTGTTGTTTGGCGCTGTCGCGAGCGGCGCGCTGCTGCTCAGCATGACTTCCGATGACGTCGAGGAAGGGTCTGGACCGAGACTCAGTATCGGTTATTACATGAACGATGCGAGGCTCAGCGGCACCGACGACAATGGGCGGATTCTCTATCACGCGCGCGCCGCAATAGCCTCCCAGAATTTCGACGATGGAACGATCGACCTGCAGGAGGTGCGCGTCACTTACGACCCGGTCACGGAAATCCCCTGGGATCTTTGGGCTGACGCCGGCCGGATCCCCCGGAGTGGTAATATCATCGAACTGAAAGGCAACGTGGTCGCCCAATCCAAGGACGATGGCGGCGAATACATGACCATTCGCACGGACTACATGGAACTGGATACCGAGACCTACATTGCGAAAACCCAGCATAAGGTGACCATTGAACACTCGAATAACAAAGTGTTTGCGACCGGGATGCGTGCGTATTTCAAGGAAGATCGATTGCAGCTCCTGTCGAACGTCAATGGAATTTTTGTTCCGTAACGGTCAATTTCTGGTTCTATTGGCCGCTTTGGCCGGCATCATGCAACCTGCGTGGTCCGAGGCACTCGACCTCGCGACTCAAAAAATCCTGCCGATTGCGCTCGATGCCGACTCTTCCGAGTTCGATCGCAAAAACGGCAAGCTATTTTTCCACGGCCTGCGCATTAACCAAGGTTCGCTGCATATTGAAGCCGACGACGCCGAAGCTGACCGGCTCGACTTCGATGACAGCCGCTGGAGGTTCAGGGGAAACGTCTATATTGAAAATATTGGCACGAAAATATATGCCGACTACGCGGAGATCCACTTTAAGGGACATCAGATACACAAGGCGGTCATGCGCGGCAAACCGGTGCGATTCAAACAAATGCGCGCCAAGGATCAGCAATTGACTCAGGGCCACGCCGAACTCATGGAATACGATCTGCGGGCGGGCCTCATCCGGATGTCCCGGAATGCGTGGCTGAGCGACGGTGCGAACGAAGTCTCCGGCAACCGAATTATGTACGACCTCGTGAAGGAATACATTATCGCGGATGCGGACGAGAGTGGACACGTTCGGATGAAAATCATTCCGTCGGACGAAAACCTGCGCGACACCGGAATCAAAAGGTCACCGTGAGCACCCTCAGAGCCGAGAACCTTTCCAAACGATTCAAGCATCGCCAAGTCGTGAATAGCATCTCGCTGGAAATCGAGAGCGGCGAAGTCGTTGGCCTGCTCGGGCCCAATGGCGCGGGCAAGACCACGGCTTTTTACATGATCGTCGGCCTGATTCCAGCGGATCAGGGCCGCATTCTCCTCGATGACGAAGATCTGACCACCATGCCCATGCATCAGCGTGCGCGCATTGGTTTAGGCTACCTGCCCCAGGAAGCATCGGTGTTTCGCAAACTATCGGTGGAAAAGAACATCATGGCGATCTTGCAAACGCGCCCGGAACTCGACCGCGCCGAGCGCGAGCGAATTCTAGAGGAACTGCTCGACGAGCTTCATATTCACCATGTGCGCAACAGTCTCGGCATAAGCCTGTCCGGGGGCGAACGCCGCCGGGTCGAGATCGCGAGGGCGCTGGCGACGGAACCTCGGTTCATTCTTCTGGACGAACCGTTCGCCGGCGTAGACCCGATATCGGTCCTGGATATCCAGCGCATTATCAGGCATCTCGCGGCCAGAGATATCGGTGTGCTGATCACCGACCATAATGTGAGGGAAACACTGGGAATCTGTGGGCGAGCGTATATTCTGAGCGATGGAATGATGATCGCTCGGGGGTCCCCGGACGAAATACTGAGTAACCAACAAGTCCGCGAGGTGTATCTGGGCGAAAGCTTTAGCTTATAAACGGTGTCATGAAGCCTTCTCTACAACTCAAGCTGAGTCAGCAACTGACGATGACGCCCCAGCTTCAGCTAGCCATCCGGCTGCTGCAGATGCCCCTGCTCGAACTCAATACTCAAATCGAGCAGGCCCTGGCCGAAAATGTCATGCTCGAAAGCGAAGAACCCGAAGATCTCCCATCGGGTGCCAATGAGCAGAATGAGCGCGAAGACACCCCGGCCGTCGTCGCCGGCCAGAGTGAGATCTCCGGCACCTGGAACGAATACCCGATTGGCGGTAGTCGTGGCGACCCCTGGTCCGACGACTCAAGACGTCCCGAACTCGCGGACCGAAGTGACGAATCCCTGCACGAACACCTGCTCTGGCAACTTGAGATGGAACATTTCTCGCCGCGGGAGATCATAATCGGCCAAACGCTGATCGATTACATCAACGATGACGGTTACCTGACTGAAACGCTCGAAAATATTCATGGAACATTGGATACCGAGGCAGACTTCAGCCTCGAAGAAATCCAACAGACCCTGTCAAAATTGCAGGCGCTGGACCCTGTCGGTATCGGGGCGCGCAACCTCAGCGAATGCATCAGTATCCAGCTCCGGCAGTTGGATGACACGATTCCCGGCCGCGAACTGGCACTGCGCATTACCGACTCATTCCTTGATCTGGTCGCCGAGCAGCAATATGCGATATTACGGCGCCGGCTCGGCGTCTCCGAGGACGATCTCGACATAGCGATCGCGCTGGTTCGGTCCTGCCATCCACGCCCCGGCTCGGCGATTCAGTCTTCGTCCGCCGAATATATCATTCCCGATGTTTATGTCCGGCGTCAGGACGACAAATGGATCGTCGAAGTCAATCGCTCAATCTCGCCAAAATTGCGAGTGAATCAGGCCTATGCGAAACTCCTGCGCGGTAACGGCCAACACGCGAATTTGCGCACCCAGTTGCAGGAAGCGAAGTGGCTGGTTCGCAGCCTCGAAATCCGCCACGACACCCTGCTCAAAGTCGCCATGTGCATCGTCGATCGGCAAAGCGAGTTTCTCGAGAATGGCGAAGAAGCCATGAAGCCCATGATTCTGCGCGATGTCGCTGAAGCGGTAGACCTGCACGAGTCGACTATTTCCAGAGTTACCGCGAACAAATACATGCACTCGCCACGGGGCATCTTCGAATTCCGGTATTTTTTCTCCAGCCAACTTTCCGCTACCGACGGATCCGAACAATCTTCAACGGCGATCCGCGCAAAAATTCGCCGGTTCATCGGACAGGAGAATCCGACGAAGCCGTTAAGCGACAGTAAAATTGTGGAACTGCTGGCCGAAGAAGGAATCAAAATAGCCAGAAGAACCGTTGCCAAATACCGCGAATCCATAAAGATCGCACCATCAAGCGAGCGGCGGCAGCGACCGGCACGTTAAATTAGAAGGAGACTTCGCCTATGGAACTCAACATAACCGGTCATCACGTGGAAATCACACCGGCCCTCAAGGACTATATCAATAACAAACTCATCCGCCTGGAAAGGCATTTCGACAATCTAACCGATATCAATTGCATTCTTAGTGTAGAAAAACTCGAACATAAAGCCGAAGCCAAAATCAATGTCAGCGGAGGAACGTTGTTCGCGGACTCCGTCGCGGAAGATATGTACGCGGCGATTGACAGCCTGATCGACAAACTCGATCGGCAAGTGAAGAAGCACAAGGAAAAACTGACTGACCATCACCCGAGAAAAGCCCGTAAAAGGGACTTTTCCTGACGCCGCAGGAATCCATCCGACATGCGTCTGGTTATTATCAGTGGACTCTCTGGTTCTGGAAAGAGTGTCGCCTTACACGTACTCGAAGACCTGAATTTTTACTGTATAGATAATTTTCCGGCCATGCTGCTGGACACCCTGATCACCCAATTATCTGCGACAAAGGACCCGATCTATGAGAATCTGGCGATCGGCGTCGATGCGAGAAACAGGGCGCGTGACCTGAACTCACTGCCAGACCTCATCAACGATCTGCGCAGCCGCGGAATTCAGGTTGAAATCATTTTCCTGCACGCGGACGACGACATCTTGTTGAAGCGTTATGCCGAAACACGCCGCAAGCATCCGCTCAGTGACGAAGGCCTGAGCCTTCGCGAAGCGATCGCCAAAGAACGTGAGTTGCTCGGCCCGATCATTGACTGGGCGCAACTTACGGTCGATACGACGCGAACCAATGTCTACGAACTGCGCGAAGCAATCCGCGAGCGCGTTGGCTCCGGCGGCAAACCAAAATTGTCTATTCTGATCGAGTCGTTCGGCTTCAAACACGGCATTCCCTCGGACGCAGATTTTGTTTTTGATCTGCGTTGCCTGCCGAATCCTTATTGGGACATGCAGCTTCGCCCACTTACGGGCAAGGACGCCGCGATCGTCGAATACTTGGACGGCGTCGACAGCGTGCAGAAAATGTACAAGGATATTCTGGAGTTTCTGACACGGTGGATACCGGAATACATCGATTTCAACCGCAATTACCTGACCGTTGCACTGGGCTGCACGGGCGGACATCATCGATCTGTTTATATGGCCGAAAAACTGGCGGCGGAGCTGACCCGAAAATACCCTAGAGTTCTTACGCGCCATAACGAACTACCGAGAGTTCAGAAAACCCCGGACGCATAAAAACCTGCTATGGTTCGCGCCAAGCGCGACCATAGCAGTCTAGGGGCCATGGACTCTGCAACGAAATCCCATCTCGGTACGCTGCGGGCGGCACTCGAAAGTGGCACGCTGCGGCAGGTCCAGACGCTCGTCAACACGCTGTACCCGGCGGAAATTGCGCTATTGCTCGAATGTTTGCCCCTGCCCGAGCGCGCCGTCGTTTGGGGACTCATCGATGAAGAAAGCGAGGGCGACGTGCTCGTCGAACTCATCGACGAGGTCAGGACCAAACTCATCGAGGAAATGGACGCCGAGGAAGTGCTCGCCGCGACGGAGGGCATGGAACTCGATGATCTCGCTGATCTCGTCGCGGACCTTCCAGAGACCATCACCGACAGGATCATAGAATCACTGTCCCAGCAGGATCGCGAACGCCTCAAGGCCGTACTGTCATTCCCGGAGGACACGGCCGGCGGACTTATGGACCCGGATACGATCACCGTCAGGCCGGATGTGAGCCTCGAGGTCGTATTACGTTACCTGCGCAGATCGGGCAAGTTGCCGGACAAGACCGCAGCTGTCTTCGTCGTCGATCACAACGACTGTTACATCGGCGCCCTGTACATCACGCGTCTCGTAACCGAACAGCTGGAACGCACGGTCCGCGAAGTCATGGATCCGTCCATGCAACCTATACCGTCGGACCGATCTGCGATCGATGTCGCCACCGATTTCCAGAATCGCGACCTTGTGTCGGCCCCGGTCATCGACGACAACGGAAAATTGATCGGGCAAATCACGGTCGATGATGTCATTGACGTCATTCAGGAACAGGCCGATCACGATATATTGGGCATGGCCGGCCTCGACGAAGAAGATGACATGTTCGCGCCGGTCATCACGAGCACCCAGCGGCGGGCGATATGGTTAGGTGTTAATCTCGCAACCGCGTTTATCGCGGCCGCCGTGGTCGCGATTTTCAAGCCGACGATCGAGAAGGTCGTGATTCTGGCGGTCATGATGCCGGTCGTTGCGAGTATGGGCGGTATCGCTGGCGTACAGACGCTGACCCTGATGACTCGCGGGCTGGCTCTCGGCCGGGTTCAGGATTCGAACGCGCGTTGGCTCCTCGGCAAGGAGATCGCCGTCGGTCTGATGAATGCCTTGACCTGGGCGCTGGTCGTCGGGATCGTGACCGTCGTTTTCTTTAGCACTTGGGACGTCGGCCTCATCATCGCGGCCGCGCTCGCTATCAATCTGCTGACGGCGGCCTTCGCGGGGTTCACTATTCCACTGGTATTGCAAAAACTGCGCATCGATCCGGCCCTGGCCGGCTCGGTCATATTGACAACCGTGACCGATATCGTCGGCTTCGTCGCGTTACTCGGCCTCGGCACTATCTTTCTGACCTGACCGCTGTTTCAGACCGTCTAAAAAATAACGGCTTCTGTGCGCAACTCCCGCTTCGGCGTTTGTTGGACATATTCTTCGCTAAGATCGCGCCAGCCGACGATGCCGGTGGGCCCCTCGACCGGGACGCCCTGCATGAAGTCGACGAGTTCGTCCTGACGGGCCATGCCGTCGGTGTAACCGAGTTGAATGAGTTCGCGCGTGTAGCCGGATTCGAACAGCAGGTAACTGATGAGCTGCCGGCCGCCGTAATTCAGCGCGCCGAGTCCGCGCAATAGCATCCGCACCGTTCGCGGCATCTCATGCGCGTGACGCGACGCGATCTCCCGGACGTCCTGACTCGGAAATATGATAAACGCATCGATCGCTTTCAGATTCCCGAATGTGCCTACGAGTCGCTCGCCAGGCTGCTCGTTGATGATCTGATTGAGTCGCATCAGGCGCTCGAGGTCCGTCGACAGGCCATCCATGAGCAGGGCGTCGAGGATATAGCCGGCCACGCGCCCAAAACTCGGAAAAGGAATCGGCTCATCCGGGCCAGGCTCCGGGTCCCGTTCTTCGTTGCGGACCCCGATCACCATGATGCGCTGCGCCCCGAGGTGAATGGCCGGTGACAGTGGCGTGGCCTGACGCATGGCGCCGTCACCGAAATACTCGCGCCCGATCATGACGGGCGGAAAAATGAGCGGTGCGGCGATGCTCGCCATGAGATGATCCAACCTGATCTCGTCTCTCTTGCCGAGTCGCCTTACGCGCTGCCAGGATTCGAGTTTTTCGCTGCCCTGAAAAAATGAAATGGACCGCGCAGAGCCATATCCGGCAGCGGTCACGGCAATTGCGTCCAAATAACCGCGGTCGATGGATTGCTGTATGTGTGAAAACTTAATATAGCGGCGGAGTAACTCCCGCAGCGGATCGTTGTTCAATAACGCTTTTGGATTCGCACCCGCCAGCCCGCCGCTGGCGATAGCGATCAACCATTGCAGGCTGTTCTTGATCATTGTCTGCGGGTCGCTGCGAAAAACATGGTGCGTACGAAAATTGCCCCAGACTCGCTCGAGGTCCATGATCGCGTTCCCTAATCGCTTCGCGCGTGCCGCGAGAACGACCGCGTTGATCGCTCCCGCCGAGGTACCACTGATGATCGGAAACGGGTTCGGTGTTCCGCGCGGCAGGAGCTCGGCGATCGCCTTGAGCACGCCGACCTGATATGCGCATCGGGCACCACCGCCGGGCAGGACGAGACCGATATCTCGCTTCGAGAGAGCCCGCCCGCGGCCTGCAGTCGTATCGTTCATATCCGACCGATATTACCCGCAACACCCAACGGGCTACAAGGAGTCGGATCACATCGTGGTATGATCGACGACCCAAAATTCAAAAGTCAGGATAAATGTTCAAATCTGCCGGCAAATTGCTCAGCGCCGCCCTACTCTCGCTCGGCCTGAGCGTGACCGCGCGCGCTGAACTCGCAGTCGGCGAAGCGGCGCCGGATTTTCGCTTGCAGGATCAGAACGGCGAGTGGCATACGCTCGACCAATATCGCGGCACCTGGGTTACACTTTATTTTTATCCGAAAGACGACACGCCGGGCTGCACCAAGGAAGCCTGCGCGTTTCGGGATAATATCTTTGCGTTCGAGGAAATCGGCGCTGTTATTCTCGGCATCAGCCTCGACGACGTGACTTCGCATCAAGCCTTCGCCGAAAAATACAGTCTGCCCTTCTCGATATTATCGGATGCCGACAGTCAGACCGCGCAGGCCTATGGCGTCCTGAAAACGATCGCGACTTTCCAATTCGCCCAACGGCAATCGTTCCTGATCGATCCCGACGGAACAATCAGGAAACGCTACCGTAAGGTCAACGCCGAGGAACACTCCGAAGAGGTTCTCGCAGATCTTAAGGAACTGATGGAGTCATAGAAAAATGGGGTCAGACCTCATTTTTCCATTTTTCTAGACCACTTCAGCTTCTTTCGTGTCCGGCACCTGCCCGTAATCGCGTTCGAACGTTCTGCCCAACATCCGCCCGACTACGGCCCAAACCGCGGCGATGCCGGCGCCGACCGCGGCAACGACACCAAGACCGAGGCCGAGACCTTCAGTCAGCCCTGCAAACGCCAAACCGCTGACCGCATCGCCGCCTCGATAGACTGCAATATCGATGACCGGCTTCGCCTTAAAACGCGTCTCACGATCCACGACCGTAAACAACATTTCACGCGCGGGGCGCGTGATACCGTAATTGCCGGCGCGGCGGGCAATATCCAGCGCGAGTACCACGGTCAGGATCGGCGCGAAAGCCAGGATAAGAAGGCCGGCGATGACGAACACCGGTACCAGCGCGAGCGTCGTGGGCATGCCGAAGCGAGTCACGATCCGGCTCGTCGCGAACATGGCGATACCGTAGGTCAGAAAGTTAACGACTATATCGATACCGGCGAGGACTTGCGTTCGCGTATTAATGTCGAGAACGGCCAGCAAGTTTTTCCGTTCGAAATAGACAAAAGAGCCAATCGCGGTGTAGAGCACGATAAATAATCCGATCCCGAGCAGATAGCGATTCGTGAAGAACAACTTGAATCCGGCGAGCGGATTGCCGCCAATACGCGCCTGCGACTGATCGACATGGACATTTTCGTTATGCAACTCAACAACCTTAAGTCGCTCCAGGTAAAGGATCAGCGGAATCGTGGCAACTAGCGCTACAGCAGCAATCAACAACAAAACATCCGTGCCGATTGTTCGCGCAAAAATAGCTGTAAATATGGACCCGGCTGGTGCCCCGGCACTTGCCCCTGCCGCGATAAATGCAAACAGGCGGCCAGCCTGCTCCTTGTTAAACAGGTCCGACATGAAGCTCCAGAAAACCGAAATGTGAAACAAGCTGAACACGCTGACCCAAAGATAAAAAGTCTTGTCAATAACAGCCCGGTCAGCAATCGCATCGATGCCAAAGTAGAATGCAACGAAACTGGCCGAGAAGAACGCGTAGACGCCCGGAACGAGCACTTTGAAACGAACCTTCGACACGGCAAATCCGTAAAGCGCGACGATGCTGATGCTGACGAAGAAATTGAGGTTCCAGATAAAACTGAGCTCCGTGTCGGTCCAGTCACTCGCCATCGCATCGCGCACCGGGCGCAAAATGTAATATGCCGCCATCGTCGTAAAAACGAAAGCAAATGAAAACAATACGGCCTTGATTTCATTGGCTTCAATTTTTGATGCAAACTTCATAAAGCGTTCGAAAAAATTTTTGCTGTCGTTACTCATTAGCCATATCCCGCCACTTAACCGACAAGTACCCGGCGATCAGTCTCCGTCGAGTGCCGCAAATCTGCCCTGCCAATCGACTGTCGTCGCAGTCTCACCGCTGACGACCTCGAACGTCCTGTTTTTCGCCTCGGGATGTCCCAGCGCTTGCACGAGCACGACGGCCACGTCCGCCCGTGGAATCAGGCCCGTAACCGTGTCGCCCTGCTGCAGCACGATGACTGTCTCATTGGACGGCTTATTGATCAGCCCACCGGGCCGCACGATCGTGTAAGGCACACCGCTGGCACGCACGGCTTCTTCACCCTTGAACTTCCAGATCAGCACGTTATCGAACATTTTGTTCAGAACGTGATCCTCGTGGGTCACGCCGCCGGAGGACACGAGTACGAATTGGCGCAGGCCCGCATCGGCAGCCGCTTCCACGAGATTTCTGACACCACCATAGTCCACGAATTCCGGCACGTTGCTCGGATCGCCGCGACCCGCGCCGATCACCGATATTATCGCCGTGACACCATCCAGCGCGGCGTCGACGCTTGCCCGGTCGCGCACGTCCCCTTCGGCAAAGTCGATTTCAGTACCGAGTTTTTCGCGTGCCTCGTCGATGTCCCGCACGAATGCTCGCACCCGGTAGCCATTTTCCAATAACTCCGTGACGACATACTGACCCGTGCCACCGGTGGCGCCGGCGACCAGCACGAGTTCTCCGGTCGCCTCCTCGGCCACTCCGGAACCTGCGCCGGCGACCGAAATCAACAACGCGGTCAATATCAATAACCCGCAACTGTTCTTGAACATTACCAATCCTCCTGGTTAATCGTGCTGATGCCCGGCCTGTTACCGGCGGTCCGGGGGAGCGCTGGACGACAGAAATTTTTTCTGGCTATGAATGAATCGGCGGATGCTAGTCCGCCGGAACGGGTCCTATCGATGCCGCCGGAGTATAGCCTGCCAGAATTTCCGGACTCGCGGAGAGTTTTTCAGTATTCACTGTCCGGTCACCGGCAGAATTCTCATTTCGTTCGTGCCGCCAGTAACGCCTTCCAGCGCGCCTTTGGTAAATATGACCAGCTCGCCGGGCTTGACGTGGCCAAAGTCGATCAGAATCTGACAGACCTCCTCGAACACCGGTTGCGTATGGGTGTGCGTAATATCGTAGGCCACGGGATGGACGCCCCGATAGAGCGCGACCCTGCGCTGCGTCATTTCCTTGCGTGTGAAAGCGAAGATCGGTATATCCGAGCGAATCCGGGACATCCACAACGCCGTGGAACCGGACTCGGTCAGCGCGATGATCGCCTGAACCGCGAGATGGTTGGCCGTATACATGACGGCCATCGCAATCGCCTCGTCGACATTTTCGAACTTGTCGTCCATGCGATGCCGGCTCATACGCGATGCACTCTGGTGATAAGTCTCGGCACCTATACACACCTCGGCCATCGCCTTGACGGCCTTGATCGGATAGTCCCCGAGCGCCGTTTCGGCAGAGAGCATGACCGCGTCCACGCCATCCATGACCGCGTTCGCGACGTCCGACGCCTCCGCACGCGTCGGCATCTGATGGTGGATCATCGACTCCATCATCTGCGTCGCCGTAATACAGACCTTGTGTCGGCCCCGGGTCAACCGGGTAATTTTTTTCTGCAGGCCCGCGAGCGCGGCGTAGCCCATTTCGACACCGAGATCACCGCGCGCGACCATGACGGCGTCGCTCGCATCGATGATGGACTCGAGGTTTTCGATGGCATCGGCCCGCTCGATCTTGGCAATGATGTGGCCCTCTCCGCCGGCATCGCGGAGATGCTGCCGCGCCGCCTCGACGTCCCCGGCGTTGCGCACGAATGAAACGGCGACCCAGTCCACCTGTTGAGCGGCGGCGAATTTCAGATCCTCGAAGTCCTTGTCCGTAAGCGCCGGAGCCGAAAGGCCGCCGCCGAGCCGGTTAATTCCCTTGCGGCTGCGCAGTTCGCCGCCGACCACGACCTTGCATTCGATCCGTTTTCCGCTTACCGCTTCGACCGACAGCACGATCTGGCCGTCATCGAGCAGGAGCGTATCACCCGGCACGAGGTCATCGGCCAGCCCGACGTACGCGACTCCGACTTCGCTTGCCGTTCCGGCCAGTGCATCGAGCGACTCATCAAGGGCAAAGGGCTGGCCCTCGCTCAGTTCGATCGAGCCCTCCCGGAATTGACGAATACGGACCTTCGGTCCCTGCAAATCCGCAATAATCGCCACTTGCCGGCCGAGTCGATTGGACACTTCGCGAACCATTGCAATCTGCCGCACATGATCTTCGCGGCTGCCGTGGGAAAAATTGATCCGGACGACATCGACACCGGCCTCGAAGAGTTTCGCCAAAATGTCAGCATCATCCGTCGCGGGACCGAGCGTGGCGATTATTTTGGTTCGGCGCATAGGGGTATTATCTCATTGAGTCCAAGGAAATACCCGTGCGCGATATCATGTCTCGCGCTGGTTCAAAATATCCACGGCGGGCAGCGTCTTGCCCTCCAGATATTCGAGAAACGCGCCGCCGCCCGTCGATAAATAAGAGATTTGATCGGTCACGCCATACTTCTCGAGTGCCGCGAGCGTATCGCCACCGCCCACAATACTGAATGCCTCGCTGGCCGCAACCGCGCGAGCCACGCGCTCCGTGCCCGCCCCAAACTGATCGATCTCAAAAACGCCGATCGGGCCGTTCCAGATAATCGTTCCCGCATCCGTCAACAGCTGTGCGTACCGCTCGGCCGTCCGTGGTCCGATATCCAATATGAGCTCATCCGATTCCACCGCATCGACATCGCGGATCTGTGACGGCGCCGACTCACTCATCTCGCTCGAGACGACAACATCTTCGGGCAAGGGAATTTTCGCGCCACGCGAGATCAGCGCACGCGCCGCATCGATCAAATCGGGCTCGAAGAGCGACTCGCCGACCGCATGGCCCGCTGCCGCAATGAATGTGTTCGCGATGCCGCCACCCACGATCAGCTGATCGACCCGTTCGATGAGAGATTTCAGCACGGTGAGCTTGGTTGAAACCTTCGACCCGCCGACGATGGCGATGACGGGCCGCGCGGGCTTCCGCATCGCCCGGCCGAGCGCCTCGAGTTCCCCGATCAGCAACGGACCAGCACAGGCCACCTGCGCATATTTAGCCACGCCGTGCGTACTCGCCTGCGCCCTGTGCGCCGTGCCGAACGCATCCATGACAAAGACATCACAAAGAACCGCTATCTTGCGGGCGAGATCGTCGGCGTCAGTTTTCTCGCCTGGATTAAAGCGCACATTTTCGCAGAGGACGACTTCACCCGGCTCGACCGCGACGCCGTCGAGCCAGTCCGGGACCAGCCGCACGTCCTGATCCAGCAGTTTGCCGAGCGCATCTGCGACCGGGGCAAGGGAGAAGCGCGCGTCGAACTCCCCTTCGACGGGACGGCCTAGATGCGACAGCAGGATAACCGCCGCGCCCTTCTCCAGGGCCATGCGTATGGTGGGCAGCGTCGCCCGGATTCGCGTATCGCTGCGGACCTTGCCGTCCTCGAGCGGGACGTTCAGGTCCAGTCGAATCATGACGCGCCGCCCGTCGAGCGCCAAATCCGACATCTTAAGCATTCGATAATTCAAGCATTAATGAGCGCCAGGGTCGTGTCGAGCATCCGGCAGGAGAAGCCCCATTCGTTGTCGTACCAGGCGCAGACCTTGACGAGATTCCCGCCGATGACCTTCGTCATGGTCGCATCGTAGATCGCCGAATTTGCATTGTGATTGAAGTCGACCGAGACCAACGGGCCGTCGTTGTAACCGAGCACGCTGGCCAGCGCATCGCTACCGGAACTCGCCTTACGCATGATCTCGTTGATCTCGTCAACGCTCGTGTCGCGGGCAGCCGTGAAAGTCAGATCGACGAGCGAAACGTTAATCGTCGGCACCCGAACCGAAAAGCCGTCGAGCTTCCCGTTCAGCTCCGGCAAGACGAGACCGATCGCCGCGGCCGCGCCCGTCTTGGTCGGAATCATAGAATGCGTCGCCGAGCGTGCGCGCCGCAAATCCTCATGATAGACGTCGGTCAGAACCTGATCGTTCGTGTAGGAATGGATCGTATTCATGATGCCGCAGACGACACCGATATTGTCGTGCAGCGGCTTGACGAGCGGTGCCAGGCAGTTTGTCGTGCACGACGCATTCGAGATAATCTCGTGCTCAGGTTTCAGCGTGTCATGATTGACGCCGTAAACGATCGTCGCGTCGATATCCGTCCCGGCTGGAGCCGAAATCACGACCTTCTTCGCGCCGCCCTGCAAATGCGCCGAGGCCTTTTTTTTACTTGCGAAAAAACCGGTCGATTCGAGCACCACGTCGACGCCCATTTCCCCCCAGGGCAATTTCGCCGGGTCGCGCTCCGCGAGTACCTTGATCTTGTCGCCATTCACGATCATGGCATCTCCGTCAATGGCGACTTCGCCCGAAAACGGACCATGCGTCGTGTCGTAACGTGTCAGGTAGGCGTTGGTCTGCGCGTTGCCAAGATCGTTGATGGCGACGATACTGAGTTCCCCGGTGCGGTTACCCTCATACAGCGCTCGCAGGACATTGCGCCCAATACGGCCATAACCGTTAATCGCGATTTTTATCGGCATCAAGATTCTCCATTTATAATTTGCAGCGCGGCTTGCACCACACGTTCGGGCGTAAACCCGAAATACTTGAACAGATCTGCCGCCGGCGCCGAGGCGCCGAATCGGTCCAGACCGATGATACGGCCCGCCGGACCGACAAACCGGTGCCAGAGTGCGGAACTCCCCGCCTCGATCGCGACACGCTTGTCCACGGTTGCGGGCAGCACGCTTTCACGGTAATCCGCATCCTGGGCAAGAAAGATGTCAACACACGGCATCGATACAACGCGCACCGAGTGACCCTCCGCTACCAAGCGGTCCGCGGCCGCCACGGCCAACGCCACCTCCGAACCCGTCGCGATAAAGATGAGGTCGGGCCGATCCGTGTCACGCGGAGCATCACGCAGAATATAGCCGCCGCGCGCAATCTGCGCCAACTGCGCCGCGGTCCGCTGCTGGTGCGGCACGGTCTGCCGGGTCAGGATCAGGCTCGTCGGACCGTGCTTGCGTTCGAGCGCCGCGCGCCAAGCCACAGCCGTCTCGACGTCGTCACAGGGACGCCAGACGCTCATATTCGGCATGAGTTGCAGGCTGGCGACGTGCTCGACGGGCTGATGGGTCGGGCCGTCTTCGCCCAAGCCAATCGAATCGTGAGTGAATACGAGGATGCTGCGAAGCTTCATGAGGGCCGCCATGCGCAAGGCGTTGCGCGCATAATCCGAAAACGTCAGGAAGGTGCCGCCGTAGGGAATAAATCCGCCGTGCAGCGTCAGGCCGTTCAATATGGCGGTCATGCCGAACTCACGAACGCCGAACCAGAGGTAGTTCCCGCCGGCATTCTGACCGCTGATCGACACCGAACCCGCATGCAGCGTCAAGTTTGAGCCGGTCAGGTCCGCCGAGCCGCCGATCAATTCCGGCAATTTCGGCGCCAAAGCGTTCAACGCATTCAGCGAGGCCTTGCGCGTGGCGACGTCCTCCCCGTTCGCCGCAATTGATCCGATCACCGCATCGGCAAAGGCCGGCCAGTCGTCGGGCAAATCACCGCCGATGCGACGATTAAACTCGGCGGCCAACTCCGGGAACTCGGCGTCATAATCGGCCATGAGGCTTTGCCATTTCGCGTCCCTGCGGCCACCCACCGCGCTCGCGTCCCAAGCGGTGCGAATCACAGCCGCCACCGAGAACGGCGGCTCCGACCAACCCAGCTCGACTCGCGCCGCCGCGACTTCATCCTCGCCCAGGGGTGCGCCATGGGTCGCCGCGGTACCCTGCTTGTTCGGCGCACCGAAACCGATCACCGTCTTGCAACAAATCAGCGATGGCTGATCGACCACCTCCCGGGCGGCGGCGATCGCGGCCCGAATCGAGTCGCTGTCGTGACCATCGACGTCCGGAATCACATGCCAACCATAAGCGCGAAAGCGTGCCGGCGTGTCGTCCGTGAACCAGCCAGCGACCTCACCGTCGATCGAGATTCCGTTGTCATCGTAGAAACAGATGAGTTTGCCGAGCCGCAAGGTGCCAGCCAGCGAACAAACCTCGTGTGAAATCCCTTCCATGAGACAGCCGTCGCCGAGAAAGACATAGGTGAAATGATCGACAATCGGAAAGCCGGGCCGGTTAAATTGGGCGGCGAGCGTCTTTTCGGCCAACGCCATGCCGACGGCATTCGCGATGCCCTGCCCGAGCGGACCGGTCGTCGTCTCGATGCCGATGGACAAATCATACTCCGGGTGCCCGGCCGTCTTGGACCGGTGTTGCCGGAAATTGCGTATTTCCTCGATGGACAGCGGGTAGCCGGTCAGATGCAGCAGGCCGTAGAGCAACATGGACCCGTGGCCGTTCGACAGGACGAACCGGTCCCGGTCTGGCCAGGCCGGGTTGCCCGGGTTGTGACGCAGGAAATCATTCCAGAGCACCTCGGCGATATCAGCCATGCCCATCGGCATGCCGGGATGCCCTGAACGGGCCTTCTGCACGGCGTCCATGGCCAGTGCCCGCAGCGCATTGGCCAGTTCACTGCGGGAGGGCGCTGTATTACCTGCTGTCATAAGGCCGCGCATTGTCGCGTACTCGCCAATGACTGGCAATAAAAACGCGGTCCGAACTTATGTCACACTCAGGATTTGCAGGCGCGGGCCCGGACACTGCCGTTATAATGTCCGGCTCGCAGACCGAAAACAGGCAATAACCTCAATGGGTAGCAGAAAACTCTTCACATCCGAATCTGTATCAGAGGGCCATCCGGACAAGATGGCTGACCAGATTTCCGACGCCGTCCTCGACGCGTTCCTCGAACAGGACCCCCGTGCCCGGGTTGCTGTCGAGACCATGATCAAGACCGGCTTTCTGTGCGTCGCCGGCGAAGTCACGACGACGGCGACGATCGATCTCGAGGCACTCGTACGCCAGGTTATCGTCGATATCGGCTACGACGATTCGTCCAAAGGTTTCGACGGGCGCACCTGCGGCGTGCTGGACGCACTCGGCAAGCAGTCGTCGAACATCGCCCAGGGCGTCGACCGTGAGGATCCGCGCGACCAGGGCGCTGGCGACCAGGGCATGATGTTCGGATACGCGACGAACGAGACCGACGTTTTGATGCCCGCGCCGATCACGTATGCCCATCGGCTCGTCAAACGCCAATCGGAAGTACGCAAATCCGGCGAATTGCCGTGGCTGTTGCCCGACGCGAAAAGCCAGGTCACTTTTGTATACGAGGATGGCAAGCCGGTCGGTCTCGACGCGGTCGTACTCTCGACTCAGCATACCCGGGACGTTTCCAACGAGACCCTTCGTGAGGGTGTTATGGAAATGATCATCAAGCCGATCCTGCCGGCAGAATGGCTGAGCCAGGTCAGCAGCGATAACATTCATATCAATCCGACCGGCCGTTTTGAAGTCGGCGGGCCGCAGGGCGATTGCGGGCTGACGGGCCGAAAAATCATCGTCGACACCTACGGCGGCATGGCCCGCCATGGGGGCGGTGCCTTTTCGGGCAAAGACCCGTCCAAGGTGGACCGGTCAGCCGCCTACGCGACGCGGTACGTGGCCAAGAATATCGTGGCTGCGGGACTCGCGGACCGCTGCGAGGTGCAGGTTTCATATGCGATCGGTGTCGCCGAACCGATCTCCATATCGGTCGATACCTTCAACACCGGTAAAATTCCGGAAGACCGCATTACGGCGTTGATACGGGATCACTTCGATTTGACACCGTGGGGCATCCTGGAATCGCTGAATCTTATTCGGCCGATGTATCTTCCGACCGCGGCCTACGGTCATTTCGGCCGCGAAGACCTGGATCTGAGTTGGGAGCGAACCGACAAGGCCGACGCACTGCGCGGCGCGGTCGCGGCCTGAATCGAGACGCACGTTCGTACGCCTGACAACGCACAAAACATCAGAGGTTCATCTAATGAGCACCAAAGCCGCGATCGCAGTGAATCAAGACTATAAGGTTGCCGATATTGCCCTGGCCGACTGGGGCCGCCGGGAAATCGCCATTGCCGAAACGGAAATGCCCGGGCTCATGGCGATCAGGCGAGAATTCGCCGACCAGCAGCCACTCAAGGGCGCCCGGATCGCCGGCAGTCTGCATATGACGATCCAGACGGCGGTGTTGATCGAAAGCCTCGTGGCACTCGGCGCCGAGGTCCGCTGGGCATCGTGCAACATTTACTCAACGCAGGACCACGCCGCGGCCGCGATCGCAACGTCCGGCGTACCGGTGTTCGCGTTCAAGGGCGAGACTCTGAACGAATACTGGGAGTTCACGCACCGAATCCTGGACTGGCCGGACGGCGGCTGTCCGAACCGTATCCTCGACGATGGCGGCGACGCCACAATGCTTGCCATTCTGGGTTCGAAGGCGGAACAGGATGAGTCCGTACTCGACAACCCGTCGAGCGAGGAAGAGATTGCGCTGTATGCGTCGATCCGGAAACGCCTCGAGAGCCGGCCCGGTTGGTACACGAAGTTGCGCGATGCGATCGGCGGCGTGACGGAGGAAACCACGACGGGTGTCAACCGCCTTTACCAGATGGAGAAAGAAGGCCAATTGCCCTTTCCGGCAATCAACGTCAACGATTCGGTTACAAAGTCGAAGTTCGATAATCTGTACGGCTGCCGGGAATCACTCGTAGACGGCATCAAGCGGGCGACCGATGTCATGATCGCCGGCAAGACAGTCGTCATCTGCGGCTACGGCGATGTCGGCAAGGGCTGCGCGCAGTCGCTACGCGGACTCGGTGCCACGGTCTGGGTCACCGAAATCGATCCGATCTGCGCCCTGCAGGCCGCCATGGAAGGCTATCGCGTGGTCACGATGGATGACGCCTGCTCGCAAGCCGACATATTCGTGACCGCGACGGGCAACTTCCACGTCATCACTCACGATCATATGCAGAAAATGAGAGCCCAGAGCATCGTCTGCAACATCGGACATTTCGACAATGAGATCGATGTCGCAAGTCTCGAGCAGTATGAGTGGGAAGAGATCAAACCGCAGGTCGATCACGTGATCTTCCCCGACGGCAAACGAATTATCCTGCTCGCGGGCGGACGCCTCGTGAACCTCGGCTGCGCGACCGGTCACCCGAGCTTCGTCATGTCGAATTCGTTCACGAACCAGGTCATCGCGCAAATGGAACTCTGGCAGACTCCCGATAAATACAAAAATCGGGTCTATGTACTGCCCAAGCACCTCGACGAAAAAGTCGCACGCCTGCATTTACAGAAACTCGGTGTAAATCTGACCGAGCTCAGCAAGTTACAGGCGGACTACATCAGCGTTCCGGTCGAAGGCCCTTACAAGGCCGACCACTATCGCTACTGACGCCGCACGAAGACAGGTCGGAGCAGTATGAGACCTAAATCCTTACCGACTTTCCTGATTGCGCTATAGTCGAATTTCCCTCGTAACGGGCGCGGTGTTCGCGCAGACATAGTGCCAGAACAGGCCTTGCGGCTGCTTCACATTACCGATCCGCATCTTCACGCAAATGTGGAGAGCCGCATGCGCGGCATCAAGACTTATGACACTTTTCGCGCCGTGATCGAACACGCGATGTCGAATTCCTCTCGCCCGGACGCCATCCTCGCGACGGGAGATCTCGTGCAAGACGAAACCCGGGTCGGTTACGAAACCTTCCGCAACGTACTCAAAAAATTCGAAGTGCCGGTCTACTGCATTCCGGGCAATCACGACGCGCCGGAAATCATGGCCGACGTACTCGGCACGGCCCCGTTTCAGGTCGGCGGCACGGCACAACACGACACCTGGTCGCTGATCATGCTGAACAGCTTCAGCCGCAGCGAAGACAGCGGCCGGCTGGACGAGGCGGAACTCGATGGACTTCGAACATCGCTGACGGCCAACACCTCACTGCATACGCTGGTGTGCATCCACCACCAACCGATACCGATGGGAAGCCGTTGGCTGGACGGCGTGGGGTTGCGCAACGCCGATGAGTTCTTCGAAATCGTCGATCAATATTCACAGGTGCGCGGCATCCTGTGGGGGCATGTTCATCAGGCCTCCGATCGACGACGCAGGGGCGTCCGACTCATGAGCAGCCCCTCCACGTGCTCCCAGTTCCGTCCCAACAGCGATGATTTCGCCCTCGATGTCAGGCCGCCGGGCTATCGCTGGCTCGATCTCGCCAATAACGGCACGATTCAGACCGAAGTGGTCTGGCTCGATTAAGCATATGCGATCAACTCGACTTCCATTTCTGCTCGCAATGCTCTGGCTTGCCACCACGGGTGCCCAGGCGCTGCCGCTCTGGGAGGTCGAGGGCACATCGAATCGAATGTATCTGCTTGGCTCGATCCATTTCCTGAGGGCACAGGATTACCCGCTGCCGACCGCTATTACCGATGCACTCGCGGATGTCGACGTCGTCGTCATGGAACTGGACCTGAGCGCCGTGGATCCGCTCGAGATGCAAGTCACGATGTTGAGCCTCGCGTCAGATCCGCAGGGACGCACGCTCGAAACCCTGCTCGGCGCACGAACATACCGTAAGGCACGCGAACTCGCGGCCGAAATCGACATCGATCTCACGATCATGCAACCGTTCGAGCCGTGGTATGCGACGTTACAGATCACACAGTTGCGTCTTATGCAGCTCGGATTCGACGGCAGTTACGGCGTCGAAACTCAGTTGTTTCTGCAAGCCACGCAACTCGGCAAGAAAATCGAGGGCCTCGAAACATTGGAGGCGCAACTGGCCATGATGGACTCGTTGCCGCTGAAAACTCAGAAAAGATTTTTGATAATGACGCTCGAACAGATTGCCGTCCTGGACGGCAAGATGGACGGCATCGTCAACGCCTGGAGATCAGGCGACACGCACGCGCTGCAACGCGACCTCATGGATGAATTCCGCCTCGAGCCGAAGCTTTACGAGCAGATGATCGTGCAGAGAAACGCGAACTGGGTCGAGAGCATCCTCGATATGATCGACGACCGTCAGAACTACCTGATTGTGGTCGGGGCCTTGCATCTGGTCGGTGACGACAGTATCCAGCGCATGCTCGCAGACAAGGGCTATTCCACACGACAGATAAAAGAGTAAGGACGCGCTAGAGCTCAGCCATTTCGAATTCTTCGCGCCCTGCGCCGCAATCCGGACATCGCCATGACAACGGTACGTCTTCCCAGCGCGTACCGGGCGGCAACCCGTCCGCCGGGCTCCCAAGTTCCTCATCGTAAATGTAACCGCAGACGAGGCAGACCCATTTCTTATATTGAGGCACTTCGCTCATGACACTATTGCGACGTCTCGGTACGGATCGACCTGAGCAGCGGCCGCACGTAAATCAAGCGCTCTATTGGATCGTCCAACTCGAGGCAATGCTGTTTCTGCTCCTTCGAGATCGGCAGTACTTCCGCAAACCGGCGACCGACCCAAGCCGCGTCGTCGTAGTTCTTTTCGACATACTCATACAGCTTGCCCAGATCGTCGAGGACGACTTCGAGCAATGAGGCCATCGACCTGTACTCGAGCGGCAACCTGACCCGTGATTCCGACGCGATATATTCAACGTCCCCTATATACAGTCCATCGCCCTGCCGCTTCGCAGAATTCAGCTTGAAACGTCGCACGCCGACGGCGGTCACGCCGAGGATGCCGTCGCTCCCCTGATACCAGTCCATGACGCGAGCCAGGGTACCGACCGTTGCCGTTTTCGCCTCGCCGATTTCCGAACCGGACAGGATCATAATCACGCCGAATTCGGTTTCATCCTTGAGGCAACGGCTGACCATGTCGAGATATCGTGGCTCGAATACCCTGATCGGCAGCGGGCCGCCCGGAAACAGAACCGAATGCAGGGGGAAAAGCGGTATTGTGTCAGTCAACACGATCAACCAGCTTGCATGGATCTCTCGTCTAGTGCGCGCACGAGCGATTCGTGAATATTATCGAATCCTCCATTACTCATGACGACGAGCCGGTCGCCGGAAATTGCGAAAGCGGCGACGCCGGCAACGATCGAATCAATATCATCACACACCGTCGCACACGGCAGCACCGACATCGCCCCGGCCAGGTCCCATTCGAGGTCCGGTGAATCATATATCCAGACCCGGTCGGCGCCACGCAGTGCATCGGCGAGCGTGTCGCGATGCACGCCCAGGCGCATGGTGTTCGATCGCGGCTCCAGCACGATCAGCAGACGCCCATCCGCCGATGCCTCGCGCAAGCCGGCAATCGTCCGGCTTATCGCTGTCGGATGATGCGCAAAATCATCATATAGCGCGACCCCACCGTATGACCCGCGCAATTCGAGCCGGCGCTTCACGCCTTGAAAATCCGCGATGGCCTGCAGGGACGTGTCCAGATCGACGCCGAGGTGGCGTGCCGCCAGCAACGCCGCGAGGGCATTCTCGGCATTGTACGCGCCGGTCAGGTTCCAGGCACAACGGCCTTGCTCGACTCCGCCACGCAGAATTCGCAGCTCACCCGACGCTTCGGCGGTCGCAATCCAGTCCGCCTCGCCCACGCTCGCAAAAGTCTCTACGGGCGTCCAGCAGCCCTGCGCAACCAATCGGCTAAGATTTTCGTCGTCGGCGCGCAGGATCAACCGACCGTTGCCCGGCAAGGCCCTCAACAACTGGTGAAACTGCCACTGGATAGCCTCGAGATCCGCATAGATATCCGCGTGGTCATACTCGAGATTCGTGATGATCTGGGTTTCCGGACGATAATGCAGAAACTTCGCACGCTTATCGAAGAAAGCTGAATCGTATTCGTCGGCCTCGATGACGAAGACCGCGCCGGCGCCGATTCTGGCCGAAACATCAAAATCCTGAGGGACGCCGCCGATCATGAATCCCGGGCTTTGTCCGGCCTGCTCCAGAATCCAGGCCAGTAAACTCGTCGTCGTCGTCTTGCCGTGAGTCCCGGCCACGCCGACGACGCGACGGGTTGCCAGGACTTCCCGCGCGAGCCAGCCTGGCCCAGAGGTATATGGAACGCGACGATTCAACATTTCCTCGACGACGGGCATGCCGCGCGTCATGACGTTGCCGACGACGACGACGTCGGGTTTGAGCTTGAGCTGATCGGCCGCATAGCCGTCGATAATGTCGATCCCCATCGCCGAGAGTTGGTCGCTCATCGGCGGATAGACCCCGGTATCCGCGCCCGTGACCCGGTGACCGGCGGCACGCGCAATAGCCGCGACGCCAGCCATGAAAGTACCGCAAACTCCCAGGATATGGATATGCATTACAAATATCCGACGCCCTAACCGGGCGAATCGGTCAGTAACAGGCTCCTCAGCACGAACGTATTCAAAATAAAATAAATCACGGCAATAACCAAACCAATGCTATAGGTTCTCGATAAGGCACGGGAAATGATATGACCGTTGATCGAAAGCGACCAGAGGACCATTGAAAAAATAGCGATTACAGGCAGGACCGATTGGGTCTCCATGCCGACCGTCGCCTGGCGCCAGTAACTGAATGGCGCAATCAGAAGATTAAGCAATATGCTCGTGCCCAGCAGCGCCGTCAAAGTCTGACGGAATCTTGCTGCGTGTCCTGTCAAGCTCAGCAGACTCCACAGGCAGGTGATCAACATGCCCAGATCCAGTGCGACGATCTGCACCAGGACGATCGAAGGGCCGAACACCATCCCGGTCAAAGGCAAGTCAACCAGAACGTAGCTTGCCAGCGTCAGACCGAGCAGAAACTTCGAGTCGGGTAAATCCTCCGGCCCCAATTTTCTAAGGGCGATATTTATGAGCGTCCGAACGTAAGCAAGCATTAGAATAGTCGGGAAATTACGGGTTCCATTCAAAAATCGGGGTTCGAATAACAGTATGCCAGCATCTAGCGACCAGACTCGCCTCATCGACAGTCAAGCACAACTCGACGAGGTCTGCGAACAACTTGCCGCCAAGAACATCATTGCATTGGATACGGAATTCATGCGCACGGATACCTACTATCCCAAACTTTGCCTCATTCAGTTGGCGACCGACAGCCGGTCTGCATGCATCGACGTGCTCGCGAACCTCGATACCGGACGAATTCTGGAATGTCTCGTCAACAGCCAGCGCCTCAAGATTTTTCACGCGGCGAAGCAGGACCTCGAGGCGTTTCAATTGACATTCGGCCAACTGCCTGAGCCGATTTTCGATACCCAGATTGCCGCGGGGCTGCTCGGGTATCAGGCGCAGATCGGCTACGCAAATCTCGTCATGGAACTGATTGGCGTCAGGCTGGAAAAAGGCCAGACGCGCACAGACTGGTCCCGGCGCCCGCTCACCAAGGCGCAGCTCAAATATGCAGGCGACGACGTGCTGCATCTGGCTGAACTCCACGCGCGGCTGCGCGCCGAGCTCGAGGCGGCCGGCCGCTATGACTGGGCGCTCGAAGACAGCGCCGAGTTGATCGACCCGCCCCTGTACGTCGCCCGTCCCGAAGATGCGTGGCGGCGCATGCCGAGCATTCCGTCTCTGCCCATCCCGATCCAGGCGCGCGCCAGGCGGCTGATGGCCTGGCGCGAAGCCCGGGCTCAACACATCGATCGCCCCCGGGGCTGGGTGCTCACAGACAAGGCCTTGCTCGCGATCGCCGCGGCCGACCCGCGCGATGAAACGGCCCTCAAAAACCTGCCTGATCTACCGCCCGCCGTGATCCGTAAACAGGGCAAGGTGATTTTCCAGGAACTACGCCAGGCCAACGGCGATGTCGAGGGGGGCCGCGTGGACTTCCGCCAGGTAATCAAGCCGGGTCCGCCCGACGCGAAGGCGCTGAAAAATCTATCCGACGTCGTCGGCGGCAAGGCACGCGAGCTCAACATTTCAGCCGAATTGCTGACGACGAAACGCGACCTGACGGCGCTGCTGCGCGGTGACCGGGATATCAAGGTCCTGCGGGGCTGGCGACTCGAGGTCATCGGCGAGCCGCTGTTGAAAATAATGGGGTCAGACCCCATTTTTCATAACTCAAGGCATGCCCGCAGCCGCTGATAAACGTCTTGCATACCCCCTTCACCGTCAACCGTGCGCAACAGGCCCGCGTCACGATAGTAGTCGATCAGCGGTTCCGTCTGTTCCGTGTAAACCTTTAGCCGGTGACTGATCGTCTCTTCGTTGTCATCGTCGCGCTGAATTAATTGGCCACCGGCTTTCCGGCAGGCTTCGAGTTCGCTTTCAGGCGAGAAATAGATGTTGAGCAGTTTTCCGGTTGCCGAGCACGTGCGCCGGCCGGTCAGCCGCTGCATGAGTACATCGAGATCGACATCGAGCAGAACGACGGCTTGTAAAGGCTTGCCGATATCGACTAACACCTTTTTCAGGGCTTCGGCCTGAGTGAGATTGCGCGGAAAACCGTCAAGGATGAATCCATATTCCGTATCACCGCGCGCGAGCCGATCGCGAATCATGCCGAGCACGATTTCATCCGATACGAGTTCTCCGGCATCCATTGCCGCCTTCGCCCGTTGTCCGAGTTCACTGCCCGATGCGACCGCTTCGCGCAACAGGTCACCCGTGGATATCTGGACCATGGAATGCTCGGCCATGAGCCGCTGAGCCTGAGTGCCCTTGCCGGAGCCCGGGGCGCCTAGGAAAACGATGCGCATAACCGAAGTAAGCTAACCGCTACCCGTTGACGGGTCAAACCATGCTATGTTTCCCGGCCTTCAATCGAAAACCATAAATGAAGACAGGGACTCCACCCATGTCCAAAAAGAACGCATTTTATGCCCAGTCCGGCGGTGTCACCGCGGTCATTAATGCGAGCGCTTGCGGCGTGATCGAAACGGCGAGAAAAAACCGCGACCGGATCGGCAAAGTCTATGCAGGGCGCAACGGCATCATCGGCGCATTGACGGAAGACTTGATCGACACGAGCAAAGAGAGCGCGCGCACGATCGCGGCACTGCGCTACACGCCTGGCGGCGCATTCGGCTCCGCACGCTATAAATTGCAAGGCCTGGATCAGAACCGTGCCGAATACGAGCGCCTCATCGAAGTGTTTCGCGCCCATGATATCGGCTATTTCTTCTACAACGGCGGCGGGGACTCGGCTGACACGTGTTACAAAGTATCGCAAGTGTCGCAGAAGATGGGTTTTCCCGTGCAGGTGATCCACATCCCGAAGACGGTCGACAACGACTTGCCGATCACGGACACCAGCCCCGGATTCGGTTCGGTTGCCAAGTACATCGCCGTGTCGACGCGCGAGGCCGCCCTCGACGTCGCCTCAATGGCGAAGACCTCGACAAAGGTGTTTGTTCTCGAGGTCATGGGCCGCCATGCCGGCTGGATCGCGGCGGCCGGTGGGCTGGCAGGCCAGGGCCGGAATGAGGCGCCGCACATCATTCTGTTCCCGGAAATACCATTCAATAAACGGGCCTTCCTGAAGCGCGTCAGGCAGTGCGTTCGGGACAACGAGTATTGCGTCGTCGTGGTCAGCGAAGGCGCCCGCCATCGGGACGGCACTTTTCTAGCCGATGCAGGCACGACGGATGCCTTCGGGCACAAACAACTCGGTGGCGTCGCCCAGGTCGTCGCGCAGATGGTCAGAGACGAACTCGGGTTCAAAAATCATTACGCCATCGCCGATTACCTGCAGCGCTCCGCGCGACATATCGCGTCGGCCACGGATGTCGAGCACGCCTACGCCGTCGGCCGAGCGGCCGTTGAAATGGCCCTGGCCGGGGAGAATTCGATCATGCTGACCATCGTCCGCAAGTCCGATCAGCCGTATCGCTGGAGTATCGGCAAGGCGCCGTTGAGCAGAGTCGCGAATAAGGAAAAAATAATGCCCCTCAGATTCATCACGAGCGACGGCTTCGGCATCACGGCCGCCTGCCGCAGGTACCTGGCGCCCCTGATCGTCGGCGAGGACTACCCCCCGTACCGCGATGGCCTGCCCGTTTACGTTAGCCTGAAGAACGTGAGCGTGCCGAAAAAGCTGAAGCTAAAATCTGTGATAGCATAGCGGGTTTTTCGGGGTCGGCCGTAAGCCAACGACAACGGACAGCGAGCGTACCGGCGAGCCCGACAGAATTAAAAAGGATCGGCCATCCGAGGCCCGGTCTGTTTTTTTGTCTCTCTGGAGGAATTACAAATGTCTAGCGGCATAGCATTGTTGCTGAGTGTCGGCGCCGGTTTCGTCGCACTGATCTACGGCGCATTTTCAATCAAATGGGTTCTCGCCCAGCCCGCCGGTAACGAGCGCATGCAGGAGATCGCCGGCGCGATCCAGGAAGGCGCGAGAGCCTACCTGAACCGGCAATACACGACGATCAGCATTGCCGGTATTGTGTTGTTCGTCATTCTCGGCGTTGCCCTCGGCTGGCCGACGGCGATTGGTTTCCTGCTCGGCGCCGTGCTATCGGGCGCCACCGGCTATATCGGCATGAACATCTCCGTGAGAGCCAACGTCAGGACGGCGCAAGCTGCACACGAAGGTATGGCCAAAGCGCTCGACGTCGCGTTTCGCGGCGGCGCGATAACGGGGCTGCTCGTCGTCGGATTCGGCCTCATCGGTGTCGCGGGCTACTTTTGGATTCTTCTCACTGCAGGCAAGTCTTTGGACGCAGCGCTGCATGCGTTGATCGGATTCGCGTTCGGCGGCTCGCTAATTTCGATCTTTGCCCGGCTCGGCGGTGGAATCTTTACCAAGGGCGCGGACGTCGGCGCCGACCTCGTCGGCAAAGTCGAAGCCGGTATTCCGGAAGATGACCCACGTAACCCGGCCGTCATCGCCGACAACGTCGGTGACAATGTCGGCGACTGCGCCGGTATGGCCGCCGACCTGTTTGAAACCTACGCCGTGACAATTATCGCGACGATGCTACTCGGAAGCCTGTTGCTCGGCGACCACGCGGAAGCCGGTGCGCTTTTCCCGCTCGTACTTGGCGCCGTGTCGATCATCGCATCCGTAATCGGCATGTTCTTCGTAAAGACGAAGGAAGGCGGTTCGGTCATGGGCGCGCTCTACAAAGGCGTGATCGTCTCGGGCGTCATCGCCGCGGCCGCTTTTTATCCGCTTACGATCTTCATGATGGCGGACGTGAGCCCGAACTTCACGGCCACGAATCTGTATTTCTCGGCACTGATCGGTCTCGCGCTGACCGCGGTCATGGTCAAGATCACGGAGTACTACACCAGCACCGAATATAGCCCGGTGCAAAAAATCGCGGAAGCATCGATCACCGGCGCCGCGACGAATATCATCGCCGGCCTGGGCGTCTCGATGAAGGCGACCGCAGCACCCGTTATCGCCATCTGCCTGTCGATCTGGGGCGCTCATGAACTCGCCGGTCTCTATGGCATCGCGATCGCGGCGACGGCAATGCTGTCGATGACCGGCATGATCGTGGCCCTGGATGCGTTCGGACCGATTACCGATAACGCCGGTGGCATCGCCGAGATGGCGAAACTCGACGAAAAGATCCGCCGCATCACCGACCCACTCGACGCGGTCGGTAATACGACCAAGGCAGTCACCAAGGGCTACGCCATCGGGTCCGCCGGGCTCGCGGCGCTCGTGCTGTTCGCGGACTATACGTCGAGCCTCGAAAAAGTCGGCAAAGACCTGAGCTTCGATCTGAGTCAGCCGGCGGTCATCATCGGTTTGTTCATCGGCGGCATGGTGCCCTACCTGTTCGGCGCCATGGCCATGGAAGCCGTCGGACGCGCGGCGAGTTCGGTCGTCGAAGAGGTCCGTCGTCAGTTCCGCGAGATCAGCGGCATCATGGAAGGCACGACCAAGCCGGACTACACCCGCGCCGTCGACTTGCTGACCAAGGCGGCGATCAAGGAAATGATCGTGCCTTCCCTGCTGCCCGTCCTGGCGCCGGTCGCCCTGGTCATCGTGGCGAATCTTGCATTCGGCGAAAACGGTGGCGCGCTCGCGCTGGGCGGCATGCTGATCGGCACGATCGTCACGGGGATATTCATCGCGATTTCGATGACGGTCGGCGGCGGCGCGTGGGACAACGCCAAAAAATACATCGAGGACGGCAACTGCGGCGGCAAGGGCACGGACGCGCACAAGGCCGCAATCACCGGGGACACGGTCGGCGACCCCTACAAAGACACGGCCGGCCCGGCCATCAACCCGCTCATAAAAATAATCAACATCGTCGCACTGCTCATGGTGCCGTTCCTGTAGGAAAAAATGGGGTCAGACCCCATTTTTTTGCGAGATTGGCTCGTCGAGCGAATCGGGTCGGGAGAAAATGGGGTCTGACCCCATTTTTTTACCCCATCCCTCCGCGACCCCAATCTTCCGGCCTGACGCTTGCCGCGGCCTTCTCGAGCCGGCGCGGTTCCTGCACGTAGTAGCCCTGTATGAAGTCGACGCCGAGCCCCCTGAGTGCGACAAAATCTTCCTGCGTCTCGACCTGCTCGGCGACGACTTTGAATCCCAGCGTTTTGGCGAAGTGTGTGATCGCCGAGACGACCTGATAGTTGAGACTGTCGAAGTCTAGCTGGCCGGTGTACATGCCATCGATCTTCAGATAATCGACCGACAGGTCCCGGACACTGGTGAACGAGCCGATGCCGCTGCCGAAATCGTCGAGTCCGAATTTGCAGCCCATGCCGTGCAGCACATTGACGAATCGCTGGGCGTGTTCGAGATCCGACATGACGGCGCGTTCATTTATTTCAAAACAGATTTTTGATGGGTCCACCTGGCTGTGGTCCAGGCATTCGACAACAAACTCGAGGAATGTCGGTTCGCCAAGCGTCTGGCCGGATAAGTTAATTCCGCAGCTGCGATTTTCAGGCAGGCGAATGGCGCCCTGCCCAACCGCTGCGAGCGTCGACTGGACGACCCAACGATCCACGCCGGCCATCAGGCGATAGCGCTCGGCCGCGCGAATGAATTGCTGTGGCAATATGAGACGGCCCTCGTCGTCGGTCAGGCGAAGCAGCACCTCGACGGACGGGCCGACCACGGATTTCCCGGCGACGGAGATAATCGGCTGGGTATACAGTTCGAAGCGGTCGTCCTTGAGTGCCGACCGCAACAAACCCAGCCAGTGAATCTCGCCGCGCTGACGCGCCGAGGCTTCATCCTTGGCCGAATAAACGTGGACCTGACCTCGACCGCGTTTCTTCGCCACATAACACGCCGAGTCCGCGGCACTCAGAATATCCTTGATCGAACCACTTTCCCGCCCGATTTCCACGAGCCCGATACTGACCCCGATCGTGAAAATCTTGTCCTGCCAGACGAATCGGTATTTTTTTACGGCACGACAAACGTCGTCTGCAATCTGGCGCGCCTTTTTCAGCGGGCAACCCACCAAAAGCAGGCCGAATTCATCACCGCCGATGCGGCCAACATAGTCAGACTCGCGTACTTCATCCCTGACCAGCACCGAAATTTCCCGCAAAAGATTGTCGCCAGCCATGTGGCCGCAGGTATCGTTGACGACCTTGAACCGATCGAGATCGAGATAACAAAGCACGTGTGACGCGTCCTGATCGCGAACTGTCTTCAGCGACTGCTCGATGTGGCGTTCGAACTCGCGACGATTGATGAGGCCGGTCAGCGCATCGTGCGCCGCCTGATAACTCATCTGCTGAGCGAGGCCGCGGCGCTCCGAAACATCGTGCATGATCACGACGACGCCGGCAATCGAACCGTCGGGTCCCTTGATCGGCGATGCGGTCATTTCGATGGAGAGTTCGGCATCGCCATTCCGGGAAACCATGAGCGCCCGGCTGCCCATGCTGATGCGGCGCCGATCCGTGAGGCAGCGCATGACAGGGTCGCCGAGATCGCGCCGGTCGCCCTCGTCCACGAGATTGACAATATCCCCGAGCCGCTTGCCGATGGCCTCGTCACGCCGCGCACCCGTCAGTTTCTCGGCGGCCAGGTTCATATAGTCGATATAACCCTTGTTGTCGGCCGTGATGATGCCCTCGCTGATCGACTCGAGCGTAACCTGTGCCTGTTGCTTATTGCGGATCAGCGCGGCCTCCACGCGTTTCCGATAGCTGATGTCCTGTGCAATCGTCAGAATGACTTTTTGCGCGCGATAATTGATCACCATACTGGTTGCTTCGACCCAGATTCCGCGCTCGGTCCCGTTGATGAGCTGCATCTCGTAGCGTCTGGGCGCAGCTTTGCCGGCAAGCGCTGCGGCAATGGATTGGTTCAGGATTTCCCGGTAGGCCGGTCGGATCAGGTCGGTGACACGACGGCCTACCAGCTGTTCCGGTGCGACGCCCAGCGGTTCGCTCGCGACGCGATTAGCGAAAATTATTCGCTCGCGGTGCACGAGGACGAGGTCGGGGACGGTATTCGCCAGTTGCTGAAACAGGGACTCGCGCTGGCGAATCTGCGCGTCTTTACTCTCGAGCGCATCGAAAAGCAGGTTAATGGTCCGGCCGAGCTCGCCAAGTTCCGGCGGTGCGTTCTTCCAGGAGACTCTTTTGCCGAATGCTGCGGCCTCTGCGGAATCGACAACATCTCTATGCATCACCGCAACTTGGCGAACATAGTGGCGCCGACGACTCCAGAACAGCCAGCAGGCAGCGACAAAGCCCAGACAGGCCAATGCCAACAGTAGGATCAGCCAGGCTTCGATCATGCACCTTAGGATAGCCGATGCACCAAAACCACACCGGCAGATTCACCATAATCCCGGCTGTACGGGCTTATGTGCGATCAAATAGTGCGATTATGCGGACAGCTGAGAATCACCCGCCCCCGGGAGGATTCAAATCAGACCCGCGCCAAGATTACAAGCTGACATTGGCGCGGCTCTCTGGTATACGGTGTGTGCGCCAGCGCGAGTTTGGCAACAATATATCGCTCCTATATATACGCTGTCCCCGAATCGTCGAGATGAAAAATTTTTCGTATCCGTTATTAATTGTCGCCGTCGTGTTGGCCCTGCCGGTCGGGCAAGCCGAAGATCTCGTCGGCATTTATCAACAGGCGCTGCTCAGCGATCCGGGGATCAAGGAAGCGGCTGCGAATCGGGCCGCGACGCTCGAATCGGTGCCTGCCGCCAGGGGATTCCTGTTGCCGCAGATCAATGTCGACGCAACGTATTCGGACGACATGTCCAAAGGTGTACGCGACACCACGATTGGCGGTCAAATTGTTCCGTCCGCGTTCGATAACGAATCCGACGGCTGGCGCTGGGGCATCCAGCTCAGGCAGACCTTATTCCGGTGGGACCAGTGGGTCTCGTTGAAGCGGGCGAGCAAACAGGTCGCGCGGGCCGAAGCCGATTACATGGCCGCCAACCAGGATCTCATGGTGCGCGTCTCCGTGGCCTATTTCGACGTGCTCGCGGCGCAGGATACGCTCGAGTCCGAACAGGCCGCCAAGGAAGCCATCGGCCGACAGCTCGAGCAGGCCAAAAAGCGTTTCGAGGTCGGGCTGATCGCGATCACGGACGTGCAGGAAGCGCAGGCCGCGTACGATCAGGCCGTCGCGACCGAGATTTCCGCCAAACGCAGTCTCGCGACGCGACGCGAATCGCTGCGTGAGATCATCGGTACCTATCCGGCCGCACTCGCGGGTCCCAAACAGGAAATCCCGCTCGTGAGTCCCGATCCGGAAGACGAGAATGCCTGGGTCGAAACGGCGCTGAATCAGAACTTTCTGGTGTTGTCGAGCGAACTCGGCGCCGAGATCGCGAAGGACGATTACCGGGTCGCGAAGACCGGGCATTACCCGACGGTCGATCTCGTCGCCTCGCATACCGAAACCAACATCACGGGCACGGGCACGGCGACGAACCCCTCGACGGGTAATGAGACCACCTCGCCGATCGGCACCGACTCCAACCAGGATTCAATCCAGATCCAGTTTCAGCTGCCGATCTTCAGCGGCGGGACGGTGTCGGCGAAGCGCCGCGAGGCCATGTACCGGCACCGGGCCGCGCAGGAGGCGTTCGAAAAGACGGCCCGGCAGACTGAGCGGGAAACCCGTGACGCCTATCTCGGCGTCACGTCGGAAATCTCGCGTGTGAAAGCGCTGAAGCAGGCGCTGAAATCCGCGGAGACCGCCTTGCGAGCCACCGAAGCGGGATTCGAAGTCGGCACACGGACGACTGTCGACGTGCTCGATCAGCGACGCAAGCTGTTCATCGCCGACGTCAACTATGCGCGCAGCCGGTACGACTACATCATTAACGTGCTGTTGTTGAAGCAGGCCGCAGGCACGCTCAGCGCGGCTGATCTGACCGAGGTCAACGGCTGGCTCGAGAAATAAGCGGGTCGATCAGCTTCAGCAGCCGCTGCAACGTCCCGCGGTTATTTTCGAAGACCCGGCGGCCCGCGCGCCCGCGCCGCTCCCGTTCTGACGCATCGCCGAATAACTCGACGACACGCGCGGCCAATTCATCGCCATTCCGAACGACCTGCGCCGAACCGTCATCGATGAGCAGCTGCGCGATATCGGCTGCGTTGAAGGTATGCGGTCCGGTCAGCACCGGCAATCCGAGTGCGGCGGGCTCGAGCAGATTGTGACCGCCCACGGGCACGAGGCTGCCGCCTACGAATGCGACATCGGCAACGGCGTAAAAAAAAGTCAGCTCGCCCATGGTGTCGCCGAGAAAAACGTCTGTGTCGGCATCACAGCGCTGACCGCTACTGCGCCTCACGCATCTCATCCCGGTACGCTCGATCAGTGACGCAACGAGCTGAAACCGCTCCGGGTGTCTCGGCACGATCAGTAACATCGCCGCAGGAAATTCCTTGAGGACTGCTGCATGCGCGGCCAGCGCCACCTGTTCCTCATCGCCATGCGTACTGGCGGCAATCCAGACCGGCCGCCCGCCGGCCTGGTCCTCGCGAAACTGCCTGCCCCGGGCCGGAATATCAGGATCCAGGTCAAAATCAAACTTGATATTACCGGTCAGGTGAATCCGGTCCGGATGCGCGCCGAGCGAACGAAAGCGCTCGCCGTCGGTTTCGGTCTGGGCTGCGATCACGATGCCATGTGACAGCGTCTCCCGAAACAGGCTGACCAGGCGTCGATACCGGTTCACCGATCCGGGGGAGACGCGCGCACTGGCCAGAACGAGCGGAATATTGCGCAAGCCGCACTCACGAAACAAATTCGGCCAGAGCTCCGTTTCGATGATGATGACGAGCTCGGGTTTTGCCCAGTCGAAAAAGCGCCGCACGGCGCTGGCCAGGTCGTATGGCACATAACTGTGCACGACCGAATCGCCGAACAGATCGCGGACTTGCTGTGACCCGGTCGGCGTCATGGTCGTCATGACCAGTGTCTTGTCCGGATAGCGTTCCTGCAATGCCCGCACGAGAGGCGCCGCTGCCCGCACCTCACCGACGGATACCGCATGGATCCAGATGCTCGAGCCATTGATGTGGGCGTCGAAATAGCCAAAGCGCTCGGCGATGCGCTGCCGATAGAGCGGATTGCCCAGACTCCGCCAAAACAGGTGCAGGAGCAACACCGGCGTCATGAGATAGGTCAGAACTGCGTAGGCGAAGCGCAACGGGCTATTTTATCGGCTGGAGTGATTGGTTATCGGCTATGGGCAACCGGCGTCCGGCTAGGTGTCGGGAGAGGACAATTTTTGTATCGCCTGGATGATTGACGATGTCGAGCGTCCTTCCCGAAAATTCAATATCTCTACCGTGCCGCCGTTCTCGAGTACGGTCTTGCCACCAGCGACGGCATCTGGCGTGTAGTCTCCGCCCTTGACGAGTACATCAGGGAGAATCTCGGCAACGAGTTCGGCAGGCGTGTCTTCGGAAAACGGCACGACCCAATCGACCGATGCCAGGCCCGCCAGGACGCCCATGCGGTCCTCGAGCTTATTGACGGGACGGCCGGCACCCTTGAGCCGGCCTACCGACGGGTCGTCGTTTACGGCCACGATGAGCCGATCGCCGAGCGTCTTGGCCTCCTCGAGATATTCAACGTGGCCGGTATGCAAAATATCGAAGCAACCGTTGGTCATCACGATGCGCTCGCCGCGGGTGCGCGCTTCCTCGACGATCGCCGGCGCGTCGGTGCGCGTCAGCAACCCGCGCCCGCCGAGACCATGCTCATGCAATGCGGCTTGTAATTCCGATGGTGTAACCGAGGCGACGCCGATTTTGCGCACGACGAGACCCGCCGCGAGGTTCGCGAGCGCTGCGGCATCAGCCAGCGTTTGACCGCTCCCCAGTCCAGCCGCCAAGACGGCGATGACCGTGTCGCCGGCACCTGTGACATCGAATACTTCGCGGGTTCGAGCGGACAGAAACACGGGTTCGACTTCGTCTGCAATTACAACCATCCCGCGTTCGCCAAGCGTCACGAGCAATGATTTGATATCCAGTTCGGCGCACAGCGCCTGACCGCGATCGACGAGTTGTTCATCATTTTGAACGCGCCCGACGACGGCCTCGAATTCGGCGAGATTGGGCGTTAACACCGCGGCACCGCGATAACGCGTGAAATCTGTACCTTTGGGGTCAACGAGCACGGTGACGTCGTGCGTACGGCACAGAGAAATGATTTCCGGCGCGCGCGCGAGTGTGCCCTTGGCATAGTCCGACAGGATGCAAACGTTCGCTTTGGGAACCTGATTTTCGAGGATCGAGCCGAGGCCTTCGACATCCTGAATCTTGAAAATATCTTCCGTGTCGAGCCTGATGAGCTGTTGATTGCGGCTAAGCACGCGGAGCTTCGTGATTGTAGGCCGGCCTTCGATTTCGACCAGGTCGAGACGAATGCCACGATCGGTCAACAACTGGATCAGGATCTTGCCGTTCGAGTCCTTGCCCGTGATCCCGGCCAGAACGGCGTCGACGCCGAGACTGGCCAAGTTAACGGCGACATTGGCGGCCCCACCGGCCCTGGCCTCCATCGTGGTTACGTTCACGATCGGCACCGGCGCCTCGGGCGAAATGCGGCCGGTCGGTCCGAACCAGTACCGATCCAGCATGAGGTCACCCACGGTCAGCACTGTTACGGCGGAAAAGTCGGGAACCTTAAGGCTCATAGGAAATAGACGGATCGATTAATTAGAGCGCAATTAAATGGGGTCAGACCCCATTTAATTCGAGTAATTATAGAGAAAAATGGGGTCAGACCCCATTTATTTCCGACCGCTTATCCGCCTAGCTGCACTTTGAGTCGCCGCAATTCAGACAGGTCATGCACCCATCCAGCATGACGACCGACGTCGTATTGCATTTGGTGCAAAGCTGAGCACCAGCTGAGTCGTTGCTCTTCGAAAACGCGTCCCGCTGCCGGCTCCGGTCTTCGAACTCACGACGTTTCTGATCGACGAGTTTCTGCTGTTGCTCATCGAGCCCATGCTTGGGCAGCATGCCAATATACTGCAGGTGCTTTTCAACTATATAGCCGAGTTCGGCGATGATCGACGGCATGAAAGTGCCGCCCGGCTGCCAGTAGCCACCACGCGGGTCGAATACAGCCTTGAGTTCGTCGACGAGAAACGTCACGTCACCGCCCTTGCGAAAAACGGCGGACATGATCCGCGTCAGGGCAACGATCCACTGATAGTGATCAAGATTTTTCGAATTAATGAAAATTTCGAACGGCCGGCGCATTTCATATTCGGTGCCCTCGTTCAAAATGAAGTCATTGATCGTGACGTACATCGCGTGATCCGAAATCGGCGTCTTGACCTTATAGGTCGAGCCGAGGAGCATTTCGGGCCGCTCGAGTTTCTCGTGCATGCGCACGACCTTGCCGCCCCCGCTCACTTCACGCGCCGGCACGGCAGCCTCGGACACGGGAGTAGGCGTGGACTCGCCGGAAAGCTCCTTGGCCGTGGTCACCCGATAATCAACGATCGGTCTGTCTATAGTTTTCTTTTCCACGTTGAACCTCCTCAAAACTTGCCGTAATAACCCTCTTTCAGAGCGTCGTACAGGTTCGCCGCCGTATGCGTCTCACCGTCGTAATCGACTTCCTGGTCGCCCTTGAGCGCCACTTCCGAGCCATCATCCAATACAAAGGTGTACAGGGTGTTCTGTAAATCCTCCTCCTTGACCAGCACGCCCTGGAATGCCTCCGGGTTGAAGCGAAAGGTCGTACAGCCTTTTAGATCACTTTCATACGCATAGAGGTAAATATCCTTGAAATCATCGAACGCAAAGTCCGTCGGCACGTTCGCCGTCTTGGAAATGGATGAGTCGATCCACTTCTGTGCCGCCGCCTGAATGTCCACGTGTTCCTTGGGCGCGATGTCCTCGGCGGTCACGAAATAGTCCGGCAACCGTTCCTCGGGCTTGTCCGAGCCTGGCATGGCATTTTTGTTAATGAGTTCGCGATAAGCGAGCAATTCAAAGGAAAAAACGCCGACTTTTTCCTTACTCCTCCTGCCTTCCCGAATGACATTGCGGAAGTAATGGTGCGCAAAGCTCGGCTCAATCCCGTTACTGGCATTGTTTGCCAGCGACAACGAAATCGTGCCGGTTGGCGCGATAGAATTATGATGCGTGAAACGCGCACCCGTGCGCTCCAGTTCCTTGACGAGTTCGGGCGCGACCTCGGCAATACGCTGCATATAACGGCTGTAGCGTGCGTGCAAAACCCGCCCGTGAATCGTATCGCCGACTTTCCAGCCGTCGTGGGCCATCTCCGGACGCTTGCGGAGCATCTCCTTGGTGACGCAGAACTCCTCGAGCATGATCGGCGCCGGCCCCTTTTCCATGGCCAGATCGAGGCCTGCTTCCCAGCCGGTCAGTGCGAGTTCGCGGGCCACGGAGTCCGTGAACTCCAGTGATTCCGGCGAACCGTATTTCATGCGCAGCATCGTAAGGGTCGAACCGAGACCGAGAAAGCCCATGCCGTGCCGGCGTTTGCGCTCGATCTCCTGACGCTGCCCTTCGAGCGGGAGACCATTGATTTCGACCACATTGTCGAGCATCCGCGTGAAAACCGAAATGACTTTACGGTACTCGTCCCAGTTAAAGCGGGCCGACTCCGTAAACGGTTCCACGACGAATTTCGTCAGATTGACTGACCCGAGCAGACACGACCCATAGGGCGGCAACGGTTGCTCGCCGCAGTTGTGCGCAACAATACCGTTCGCATCGAAGGCGTTAACGCCCGGCACCTGGCAGTCATAGACGGCCTCGGCTCCGTCCTTGCAGACGGACCGAACCCGCGCGACGAAGCGCTCCTCCGCCTTGGCCACGGCCGGATCCATGAGCGCCGTCCTGAGCTGCTCGCCTTTTTCGGCATCCGAAAAACCGATGACCTTGGCAAACTGGGTCAGATTGCTGCCCGTGACCCAGAGACAGGTCCCGCTCACGGCTGACGCTCTAATCCCGCTGCGTCGGGAAACGATACCGAGGCGCAGCAACATGCGTTGTACGGCACTGACATCCTCTTCCCTGGAATCCGTATAACGAATCGCCGGACCGGTTTCGTCACCCGCGAGTACATCGCCGCGAATATCGAAACTCGCGCGCAGAAATCCCGCGTAGAAATCACTCGAGCATCGCTCTATCGCCGGTACCACGCCCCGGGCGTCTTCACCGACCCCGAGTGCGGCCGCAACACGCTCAAGTCCCGGTACAGGCAGCCGGTATTCGCCCTGTTCCATAAGGTCCTGCCAGATTACCCGGTGAGGCGACCGAGTCATCGAACGAGCCGCTTCCATCGCCGTGTTCATGACGGCTTCGACAGTCGCTGGCGCGGGTAGATACGGGGCATTGGCGGCTTGCGGCGTTCGATAAATCGAAATCGTCGCTTCGTGTTCATTGAATTGCCCGCCGCTCGCTCGTATCAGGCCGAACAGGTAGCCCTCACGACGGCCGAAACCATAACTGCCGGCCCAACTCGTCGAACCACGATGGTCGCTCAGTACAACGCGGTCGCCGGGCTGCAGTTCGCCGGCCGGACACCATTCTGCGTGCACCTTATTCGCGTCGAATTTCACGACTTTGCGGACCCGGTGATCCGCAGTCAGCCGGAGACTGTATCCGCCCGCCGTCTCCAGCCGCACGACCGGCTTGGTCGCGGTATGGAAAAAGCCTTCGTCCGACGCTGGCCAGGCTTTGCCATCCACGATGGCCTCGAAAGGCCGGCCGATCAGTTCCGAGACCCGGCGCGGACCCTCTGCCGTCTGTACCCAGGTATCGGCCGTCACGCAGGGATTGGTTGCCCTGATGTTCTCGGTGAACCAGTTGTTATTGAGTTCATTAACGCGATCGATAAGCACGAAGCCGGGCTCCGCGAAGTCATAGGTCGACGCCATAATCATGTCCCAAAGCCGGCGCGCCGGGAGCCTCTTATAAATCTTGCAGGCCACCTCGCCCTCTTCGTTGGTGAAGTAACCAGCCGTCACTGGCCATTCCCGCCAGTGCACCTGCTCGGAATCGTTGATATCGATTTCGCCCTGACTGACCTGCTGCTTGTCGATCGGAAACGCGAGAATCCATTCACCGTCATTCTTGACGGCCTGCATGAATTCGTCAGTGATGAGCAATGACAGGTTGAACTGCCGTAGACGCCCGTTTTCGCGCTTGGCTCGAATAAAATCCATAACGTCCGGGTGACCGACATCGAAGGTGCCCATTTGCGCGCCCCGGCGCCCGCCGGCGGACGAGACCGTGAAACACATCTTGTCGTAAATATCCATGAACGACAGGGGCCCGGACGTATACGCGCCTGCACCCGACACATAGGCGCCTTTGGGCCGCAGCGTCGAAAATTCATAGCCGATGCCGCAACCGGCCTTGAGCGTCAGACCGGCCTCATGCACCTTGTCGAGAATATCGTGCATCGAATCGCCGACAATTCCAGACACCGTGCAATTAATCGTCGACGTCGCCGGCTTGTGCTGCCGAGCGCCCGCGTTGGACACGATACGTCCGGCCGGGATCGCGCCGCGCCGCAACGCCCAGAGAAAAGTCTCATACCATTTCTCGCGCTGATCTTCGGGCTCGACCTCGGCCAGGGCCAGAGCAATGCGCCGATAGGTGTCATCCATGGTCTCATCGACGACCTCGCCGCTTTTCGTCTTGAGACGGTATTTCTTGTCCCAGATGTCCATGGAGGTTTCCTGGAAACTGACGGCGGCTACGTTGGTCTTCTCTGATTGCAGCGCAGATTTCATATTAGTCACTCAACCCCCAGTCATTTATGACCCGCGACAACACGTGTCATACCCCCGAAACCCAGTCACTTTCTCGGCGAATCCTGCCCCCAATCAAGGGGACAAGAGACCCCCTCGGCAGCATCCGGAGTTCATGGAACTCCCCGGCCGATACAGCGTTCTGTTGATAGCCCGAGGCACAAGATCTTGTGCCAACGTAGACATAGATTATGTCCAGCAGCCCGGTCTGTCAAGATTTTTATGAATCGGGGCATGTTCATATTTTATCTTAATATTCATCTATTTACAAAATATTTTGAATGAATTTATGAGAATTTTTTTCGGTGCCGAACGTATATGTCTGAAATCATTGAAACACCATATCTTGTGTTTCGGTTATGCCCAAAAAATACCCTCTTTTTCCACAGAAAACTCACCGGCGGCGAGTTCACCACCGACCGAACCGGTTAACAAATCGTTGAACAACCGAGGCTCGGGCCGGTCGAAAAACGCGTTCCCCTATGCGCAGACATCAAGCTATTATTCGATCCAACCAATTATCCTGATGGAGAGTAAACATTCATGACCTCTGCAATTAACCGCGCCACCGCCGTCATCATCGGCATGCTGTTCATACAAGCCGCGACGGCAGCCCTGCCCGCGAAACTCGACGACAAGGGCTTCCCCAGCCTGGCCCCCCTGGTACGCAGCGCCTCCCCGGCTGTCGTCAGCATCGCCACGAAAGGCACGGTACAAACCCCGCGCAATCCGCTCATGGACGATCCGTTCTTCCGGCGTTTTTTTGGGGGTCCGCAGATGCGGCAAAGACAACGACAGGTGCGCAGCGCCGGTTCGGGCGTCATCGTCGACGCAAAGAACGGTTATATCCTGACCAATCATCACGTCATCGACCATGCCGACGAAATCGAGGTCCTGCTGGCGGACAAACGCGTACTCCAAGCGACGATCGTCGGTTCGGACCCCGGCACTGACATTGCCGTCATTCAGGTCAAAGATGAAAATAACCTCGTGCAGATGCCGCTCGGAGATTCGAACGAACTGGAAGTCGGCGATTTCGTCGTGGCGATCGGAAATCCGTTCGGTCTATCGCACACGGTCACCTCGGGCATTATCAGCGCCCTCGGCCGGGTCGGTCTGAGCCGTGACGGCTATGAAGATTTCATCCAGACGGATGCATCGATCAACCCCGGCAATTCCGGCGGTGCGCTGATTAATCTGAAAGGTGAATTGATCGGCATTAACTCGGCAATTTTCAGCGGCAGCGGCGGCAACATCGGCATTGGCTTCGCGATTCCGGTCAACATCGCCAAATCGATCATGGCCCAGCTCATCGAGTTCGGTGAAGTGCACCGCGGCTTGCTCGGCGTCAGCATCAGCGATTTCAATGCCGAAACGGCGGAAGCTTTCGGTATCGACGCGAATGTATCGGGCGCGCTCGTGCAGGAAGTCGTGTCCGATTCCGCGGCGGAGATGGCCGGGATTGCGGTCGGCGACGTCATCGTCTCGATCGATGGCGAATCCGTGACCAGCGCCTCGGACCTGCGGACGACAGTCGGCCTCCGGCGCAGCGGTGACACGGTCAAAATCAAGGTGATTCGTGACGGCAAGGAAAAATCTTTCACTGCAACGCTGACCGAGCTTTCCGACCTGACCCAGGTCGCGGCGGCCGAGATTCACCCGGGCCTGGCCGGCGCCGAATTCCAGACCTATGACGGCAAGGGTCAGGCGTTCAGCGACGCGGGCGTTATCGTGATTGTCATCGAACCCGGCAGTCCCGCGGCCCAGCGTGGCCTGCGGGCCGATGACATCATCGTCACAGTCAACCGGGAGCGGGTCGAATCGGTCAAGGAACTCAAGGGGGCGGCCGAAAACCAGAACCTCCTGATCCTGGGCATCCGCCGGGATGACCGCGATCTGCTGTTACAGATTCGCTAGCAAGGTCTGAAGTTCGGCGGTGCGTTCATCGGCGCCGAGATCGGCGAGTGCGGCGACGCGCGTGTAAAAAGCGTTCAGGTCTCCGCCTTGGCATTCCAACAGGGCGCGAAACGCGGGCACGTAATCGTCATAGGTCGCCATCGCAACAAACCGGGCGTTATTGAGTCGAGCGTCGAACCAGTGATCGAAATACGGCGGGCCGGCCCAGACAGCGCGGTGGTCACTGTAGGCCTGCCGCAAGTCCGCAAAGATCGATTGCTTGCGATCGCGCTTGAGGCCTTGCGGCAAGTCCAGATCGTAGAGTTCCATGAGCGATTCACGTGCCCCCGAAAACAGCGCATGCACCTCTGCCAGCCGCGCCTGCGACAGTTCGTAGTTTTCCAGTGAGGCCGCATCTTCCTGATAGCTCAGCCAGCGACGCACGCCCTCCTGTTCCACCAGGCTCGCGAACCCCTCATTGAACTTCGAGTCGCCCTTCACGTAAACGTGTTGATGAGCCAATTCGTGAAAAACCAGCCCGGCCACTCGATAGTCGGGCAGATTCATCATCGTGTTCAACAACGGATCGGCGAAGCGGCCGAGTGTCGAATAGGCCGCGACGCCACCGACATAAATATCATCTCCCCGCTTCGCGAGGCCCGCGGCAAATTCCCGTGCCGCCGTGACATCGAAATAGCCGCGATAACTCACGCAACCCGCGACCGGAAAGCACCAGACGCGCGGGTCGAGTGAAAATTCGGGCGCGGCATAAACATTCCACACGACGTAAGGCCGGCCCGTATCGACATAGGATCTGTAGCTGCCGTTATCCGGCAGCAACAGTTCCGTGTGCGCAAATTCGACCGCACGACTCGTCGCCCTAAGTTTGGCCCGCACTGCAACCGATGTTGCCGGGTCCGCGATGACTTCCGACACGGAACGACTGTTACGCATGAGCTCCAGGTGCCCGGTCGTCGCCTGCCAGTAATATCCAACCCCACAGCTCGTCAAATGCACCGCAGAGAGTGCCGCGAGTGCGACTCGCCAGATTTTCGCGCGCGACATCTTCATGACTGCGCCTACCATAGCGGCTAAACGGCGAGGAACCTATCTCATCATCCCGCCATGAGCCGCATAAACAGCTTCGCGACCATGCGGGATGATGAGATTGGTTTTAAACTGTCGGCATGCAGATCTACCTTGTCGGCGGCGCGGTTCGCGACCAGCAATTGGGCATCCCGATCCGTGAACGGGACTGGGTCGTCGTCGGTGCGGCGGAGAACGAACTGGAAGCGCTCGGCTACCGCCGCGTCGGGCGCAGTTTCCCGGTATACCTGCACCCCGATACCAGCGAGGAGTATGCGCTCGCGCGCACGGAAACCAAGACCGGGTCCGGCTATCACGGCTTCGAGATCAATGCCACCGGCGTCACGCTCGAAGAAGACCTCAGTCGTCGTGACCTGACGATCAACGCGATGGCGCAAGATACAGACGGTCGGATTATCGATCCCTATGGCGGACGCGAGGATCTGCAGAATCGGTCGTTGCGGCATGTATCGGATGCGTTTCGCGAAGATCCGGTCAGGATTCTGAGAGTGGCGCGATTCTCGGCCCGCTTCTGGGATCGCGGATTCAGAGTGGCTGACGAAACGCTGAGCCTCATGCGTGACATGGTAACGGCGGGTGAAACCGATGCACTGATCCCGGAGCGGGTCTGGCGTGAAACGGAATCCGCGCTCGGTGAAGACCGTCCGGATATCTTCTTCGAGGTCCTGCGCGACGTCGGTGCACTGGCTGCCGTGTATCCCGAACTGGACGCTTTGTTCGGGGTACCGCAACCCGAACGCTGGCATCCGGAAATCGACACCGGCGTACACGTGTTGATGGCCCTGCAACAGGCAGCCGCTCTTTCGGCCAGCAGGGAGGCACGTTTCGCCGTTCTCGTGCACGATCTTGGCAAAGCCACGACGCCGGAATCCGAATGGCCGAAACACCTCGGCCACGAGGAACGCGGCGTCCGCATCATCAAGCCATTCTGCGAGCGGCTTGGCGTGCCAAATCGGTTTCGCGACCTCGCGATTATCGTCGCGCGTTATCACGGGCTGACTCACCGTGCCGCCGAGCTCAAGCCAAGAACCATTCTGAAAATTTTCGAAGACACCGACGCGTTTCGGCGGCCGGAACGGTTCGCGGATTTTCTGACGGCCTGCGAAGCCGATGCCCGGGGCCGCGCCGGTCTGGAGGATAAGCCCTACCCGCAGGCGGCGCTGTTGCGGACCGCACTCGATGCCGCCGGCGAAGTCACCGCGGAACCACTCGTCAGGAAAGGACTCAAAGACGACGCGCTGGGCGAAGCCATTCGGCAGGCGCGCATCGACGCAATCAGAAAAAAATAACGAACAGCACGGCCGCGAGCAAGAGCCGGTAGAGCATGAACGGCAGCATGCCGATACGCTCGATGGTCTGCAAAAAGAGCTTGATGCAGACGTAGGCGCTGACCCCGGCCACGAGTAAACCGACGAGCATGACGCTCCAGTTCACGGGCGCATCGGATTGAATGAGCTGCTGCGTCTCAAGAACCGATGCGCCGCCGATCGCGGGAATCGACAGCAGAAAAGAAAACCGCGCGGCCGTCTTGCGTGAGAGACCGAGACCGAGACCTGCCATAATGGTAACGCCGGAGCGCGACGTGCCCGGCACCAGTGCGAGCATCTGCGCGAGACCAATCAGCAGCGCCATCCACAGCGTGATCTCATGCTCATCGTCGACGCTGTTCCGACGCCGGTCCGCGACCCAGAGCAGCACGCCGAAAACGGCCGTCGTCACGGCAATGACCATCGGCGACCGCAATTGGGTTGCGATGACGTGTTCGAACATAAGCCCGGCCACGATGACCGGCAAAGTCGCGACCAGGATCGCCGAGCCGAGCTGAGCCTCGGTGCGGTCATGCTCGCGCCCGCAGACCGCATTCAGCGACGCAATGACAATCGCCTTTATTTCCCGCTGAAATATCCAGATGACGGCAATCAGCGTGCCGAGGTGAACCGCGACATCGAATGCGAGCCCCTGGTCGCTCCAGCTTAATAACTGCGGCACCAGAATCAGATGGGCGGAACTCGAGATCGGCAGGAATTCGGTCAGTCCCTGCACCAGGGCCAATACGATCGCCGCCAGATAGTCCAAAGCGCACCCCACCCGCACACAAAGCAGGACGCGACCGTACCTGATGGGCGCGACCGAGGAAAGCCTCGCGATTAACGTTTCTTAACTCAGAGCAAATGGCGCAAGTCGCGCCCGGAAAATCCGACCGGCATCACGTCGAGACCGCGGCCCAGGCCCATGACCTTGAACCGTTCGCCCATTTCACCGGGCATTATAAGCGTCTTGATCTGGCGCGTGAGTTCAAGATACGGGCGCATCTTCCCGGCCGCGTCGGCCTCATTCCGCAGCGTTTCGAATTCCCCGTCGATGCCGGCCGCCAGCAGAAAATGTGCTTGGGTCGTGTAGCCGCGAACTTCCAGACCCGCCACCGCGGCAGCCTCGCCCACGGCCGTAAAGTCCACCCAGGCCGTAATGTCTTGCAGACCGGGATAGAAAAACGGATCGGCGTGCGCCCGGTGGCGGTAATGACACCGGAGCGTACCGGACGACCGGTCCGGGTGGTAATACTCCCGCCGCGGCAACCCGTAGTCGACGAACAGGATCAGGCCACGGTTCAGCGTGTCGGCAAGACCTGTGACGAATGCCGGCAGCGACGGGCAGACCTCGGACGTGTATGGGGCGCTCAAACCGTCGGACAGGGACGCCTCGATCCGTCGCACCATTTCCCGCAGGGCATCAGGCGCGGGCCGCGGTGACCAGCTGAATGCGTCTCCCGCGACGACGACGCCATCCGCCAGCAGGCCCTGCTCGCCAACGGTAAAGCGCGTGACGGGCAGTGCATCGAGGACTTCGTTGGCGAGAATGACGCCGTCAAATTTCTTCTCAGGCAACGTATCGAGCCATTCGACCCGCGCAGCCAGCCCGGGAATCCGCGTGCGAATAGTTGCCTGCTGGCGTTCGCGCAGATCGGCGCTGACCTCAAGTATCAGGTAGCGCTCGGGCAGAGCTGCCTCACGCTCGAGTACGTGCAGAATTTCCACGGCCATGGCGCCCGTGCCGGCACCGACCTCGAGAACCACGCCCGGTGAAAATCCGCTCAGGGCGCCGGCCACCGAACGCGCGATACAGCGGCCGAACAAACGGGAGATCTCCGGCGCCGTAACGAAGTCACCGCCGGCGCCGAACTTGCGCGACCCGGCGCTGTAGTAACCGATGCCCGGTGCATACAGGGCAAGGTCCATGTACTCGGAGAAATCGATCCAGCCGCCGGCGGCAATGATGCGTTCCCGGATCAGGGCGACGATCGACCGGCCGTGCGCCCGGGCATCTCCGGCCGGCGCTGGCAGTTCTGAATGATTTTCCATCGTGCAACTATGGCGCAAGCCAAGTAATCTTACACGTGACATGAATGAACCCAATGCAGCTCTCGACGGAAAGTGGGTGCTCGTGACCGGCGCCGGGCGACGCATCGGCGCGGCGATCGCGCAGCGGCTGCACACGGAAGGCGCCAACATTGTCGTGCACTACCGGAGTTCGGACGAGCCGGCGGAACACCTGGCCGATGTGCTGAACGGCGCGCGTCCGGATTCGGCGATCACGATCGGCGGAGACCTGTTGGCCACGCTCAGGCTGCCGGACATGATCAGCCAGATCATCAGCCAGACGAGTCGGCTCGACGCAGTCATCAACAACGCGTCGAGTTTCTACCCGACACCGCTCGGCACGATCACCGAGGAACACTGGGACGACCTGATGGGCACCAACCTGAAGGCGCCGCTCTTCCTGAGTCAGGCGGCGGCGCCATACCTCAAGGAAACGGCCGGAACCATCGTCAACCTGATCGACATTCACGCGACCCGGCCGTTGCGTGATCACATCGTTTACGGTCCGGCAAAGGCCGGCCTGGCGATGCTGACCCGGTCGCTCGCGCGCGACCTCGCGCCCGACGTGCGCGTCAACGGCGTCGCGCCAGGGACTATTCTATGGCCGGACGATGGCATGTCCGACCAAATCAAGGACGACGTCCTGCGTCAGATTCCAATGAAGCGTCCCGGCGAGCCGCGCGATGTCGCCGACTGCGTCCTGTATCTCCTCCGCGACGCGCACTACGTGACCGGTCAGATCATCTCAGTGGATGGCGGGCGCAGCATCGGCTGGTGAATGTCGCCGACGCACTCGGTCACCTGCTCACCGAAAGCAGATTGCTCCCGACGAAATTGTTCCCAGAGTTCGCGCATCGTCGCACCCGTCACGGGATGCTTTAACTCGGGCGCGAGTTCGGCCAACGGCCGCAAGACGAAGGCGTACCCCGTAATGTCCGGCCGCGGCACAGTCGTTTTCACTCCATTGATGACGAGATCGCCGTAAAGCAGCAGATCGAGGTCGAGCGTACGCGACGCAAACCCGGCACCGGGTTTGCGACCCGCCATTTGTTGTATCCGGCCGAGCTCTGCGTCCACGGCCTCCCAATCCCGGCCGGCCGAAAACGCGATCACCAAGTTCAGAAAATCCGGGCCCTCAAAACCGACGGCCGCGGTCCGGTAAACGGACGACAGGGCCAGTGCGCCAAAGGCGCGTTCGAGTTCGCGACACGCGAGGCGCAGATTTTCGACGGGATCGATATTGCTGCCGGCGCTGATGTATACGTCCGCAGAAAGGGTCATGAACGCGGCCGCTTATTGGGTGGGATAATCAGCGCTCGCCGCGCTCGACGATGATGCCGACATCTCTTGAGCCACGCACGGCGCCCGGCTTATGCACGACCACCTTGACCCAGGGCACGGTGAATTCACCCATGATGACCTCGGCGATGCCTTCGGCCATCGACTCAATGAGCTTGAATCTCGAATCGGCGACGAAAGCGCTCACGCGCTTCGCCACGATGCGATAGTCGAGCGTTGCATCGATGTCGTCGCTGGCCGCCGCCCGCCGGATATCCGCGCCAAGCTCGAGGTCGATACTGACGTGCTGGGGCACCCGACGCTCCCATTCCCAGATGCCGACGATCGTTTCGACGCGCAGATCGGTAATAAAAATGGTATCCATCTATATTTCCTGAAGATCCCACCGTGCCCGGACCTGGACCGTAAGGTCCGCAGCATCCGGCGCTGATCGTGCGAGCAACCGCTGCAGCCCCGCGAACGCGATCATGGCACCGTTGTCCGTACAAAATTCCGTGCGCGGATAATAGACCCTGCCACCTCTGTCCTCCACGGCCTCGGCCATCCGCGACCGCAACACTCGATTCGCGCCAACGCCACCGGCAACGATGATCCGGCCGTATCCGGTTTCGTCCAGTGCCCGTAGCGACTTGCCGACAAGTGTATCCACGACCGCAGTCTGGAACGCGCTGGCCAGGTCGGCGCGCACCGTATCGGTCAACGCGTCTTCGGCCTCGAACTCCCGGACCTTGAGCATGACCGCAGTCTTGAGACCACTGAAACTGAAATCGAACCCCGGCCGATTCAACATTGGCCGCGGAAAATCAAAGCGCGCACCGTCCCCCTGATCCGCCAGTGTCGCGAGCTCAGGCCCGCCTGGATACGGCAGGCCGAGTAATTTTGCCGTCTTGTCGAACGCCTCGCCGGCCGCATCGTCGAGCGTCTGCCCGAGGATCCGGTACTGCCCCAGCCCGCGCACCGCGACGAGCATCGTATGCCCGCCCGAAACGAGCAGCGCGACGAACGGAAATTCCGGCGGATCGTCTTCGAGCAACGGCGCGAGCAGATGCGCTTCCATATGATGCACGGGGATCGCGGGTATACCCCAGACCATGCCGAGACCGACGCCCAGTGTCGCGCCGACGAGCAACGCGCCGATCAGCCCCGGTCCGGCCGTATAGGCGACGGCCGACAGCGCCGATGGCTCAATCCGGGCCTCATCGAACGACGCATCGATGAGCGGCAATATTTTGCGGATATGATCGCGGGACGCCAGTTCCGGGACCACACCGCCATATTTCGCGTGAATGCCGACCTGGCTGAAGAGCTGGTGGGCCAGGAGGCCCCGCGCCGAATCGTAAATGGCCACGGCCGTCTCGTCGCAACTGGTCTCAAGTCCTAAGATGGTATTTTGCATTTTATTGGCGCAGGGATTAGAATTCGTCGATTAACCCGGCGGTATCGCCGGTTTTTTTCGCCTTATTTTTAACCGTGGTTCGACTACATTGCCTTCAGTTCGCATCAGAGACAATGAGCATTTTGACGCCGCCCTCAGGCGTTTTAAGCGCGCCTGTGAAAAGGCCGGTATTTTAACTGAACTTCGACGGCGAGAGTTCTATGAGAAACCGACCCAGGAGCGCAAGCGCAAGAAAGCCGCGGCCGTGAAACGTCAACTCAAGCGCAACTCCCGCGAAACCACACGGCGGCGGCGCCTCTACTAGTCTCGCTCGCGTGCGCCCCAAGTCGTCTACCAGTGGCCTCGCTCAAAGTTTCCATCCAGACCGATATGAAAGCCGCGCTCCGCGAGAGCGACAAGCCCCGTCTCAGTACGATTCGCATGCTGCTCGCGGCGATTCAGCGGCGGGAAATTGACGAGCGTATCGAACTCGACGACGGCAGTGTGCTGCAAGTCATCGAGAAACTCGTCAAGCAGGGCGCCGAATCGGCCAAACAATTCGCCGCCGGCGGGCGTGACGATCTCGTCGCTAAAGAAAAGGCCGAGATCGAAATACTCAAGGCCTATTTGCCGGAGCCGTTCAGCGACACGGAACTCGACACGCTCATCGATGCAGCCATGCAGTCGACCGGCGCCTCGAGTATCAAGGACATGGGCAAGGTCATGAGCGCCATCCGCAAGCAGGCGCAGGGGCGCGTCGATATGGGCGCCGTCAGCGGGCGCGTCAAGGCAAAGCTGGCCGGTTGATCTGCTAGACTGGCGGCGACCTAAATATCGAATCTGAAAATGTCAATTCGGCCCGCGCTGTCGGCGGCCGAAGATAATGAAACTACTTTTGATGGCCGGGTTACGTGACTGGGCGCATTCCTCAGAATTTTATCGACGACCTGATCGAGCGAGCCGATATCGGTGAAATAATCGGCTCACGCATTCAATTGAAACCGCAGGGCCGCGAATTCAAGGCACCGTGCCCGTTCCACTCGGAAAAAACGCCCTCCTTTACCGTCAGTCCCCAGAAGGGCTTTTACCACTGCTTCGGCTGTGGCGCCCACGGAACTGCGCTTGGATTTCTCATGGAGTTCGACCAGCTGGAATTTCCGGAAGCCGTCGAAGAACTCGCACAGATGCTCGGACTCGAAGTGCCGCGTGAAGAACAGGGCCCGAAAAGAACCCCGGTCTCCCCGATATTCGAAGTCCTGAGCGAGGCCGCCCGACTCTATCGGCGGGGCCTGAAGGAGCATCCCCGCGCGATTGAATATCTCAAGGGGCGCGGCCTCGACGGAGAAACCGTGCAGGCGTTCGGCATCGGCTACGCGCCCCCGGGTTGGGATTACCTGCTGCGTCACGTCGACGACAACGAGGAGCAGCACCGGCACCTCCTGACGGCGGGCCTGATCGCCGAACGCGACAGCGGCGGATATTACGATCGTTTCCGGGAGCGAATCGTCTTTCCGATTCGGGACAGCCGCGGCAGGACGATCGGCTTCGGTGGACGGATCATTGGCGATGACGAACCTAAATATCTGAATTCGCCCGAAACACCCGTATTCCATAAAGGCCGCGAACTGTATGGTTTGTACGAGGCGCGCCACGCGAGCCGAAAACTTGAGCGCATCCTCGTGGTCGAAGGCTATATGGACGTGGTCAGTCTGGCCGGTAAGGGAATACATAACGTGGTCGGCACGCTCGGCACGGCCACGACGCCCGAGCACCTGCGCCGATTGTTTCGCGCAACGCAAGAGGTGATCTTCTGCTTCGACGGTGACCGGGCCGGGCGCGAGGCGGCCTGGCGCGCCCTGCAGACCAGCCTTCCCGAAATGCGGGACGGACGACAGGTCCGATTCCTGTTCCTGCCCGACGGCGAGGATCCGGACTCGATCGTGCAAAGCGAAGGCGCGAATGGGATGCGCGGCCGGTTGGAAAATACCACGCCGTTGTCCGACTATCTGCTCAGCGAACTCAAAGCACAGACGGATACCGATTCGATCGACGGCCGCGCCCGACTCGCCGAACTCGCCCGTCCCCTGCTCGGCACGATTCCCAGAGGTGTCTACAAGGAATTGCTGATGAATCGCCTGGCGGAGGAAATCAGCATGGACCGCGACAAGTTGACCGATCTGCTGGCAATCGATGAGGGTGAAATTGGCCGCGCGATCCGGCCAGCGGAGCGCGGGCGTGCCGCCGGGCGCGGGCCGGGCCGGCGCTCACTGGTCCGCCAGGCGATTCAACTCATCCTGAACCATCCGTCGGTGGGCGCGAACTTGAGACCGCCGGACCAGCTCTCCGCGGTCCGTCAGCGCGGAGTACCGTTGCTCGTCGAGCTTCTCGAGATCACCGCGCAACGGCCGGAAATCAGTGCGGCCGGCCTGCTCGAAAGGTTTCGGGACCGACCCGAATTGCAGCACCTCGAGGCGTTGCTGGCCGAAGAGAGCATCGTCGCCGAGCAAGGCGCCGCGACCGAGCTCGCCGATAGCCTGGCGCGAATTGTGGTCAGTGCCGAGCAACAGCGGCTCGAGGAACTCGTCGCGGCCGCGAACGAGCGCCCCCTGAACGATGAGGAAAAGGACGAATTTCGGAGATTGCGGCGCAGTGACACCGGCCCGTCCTGAGGTTGGAGCGGCTGGGTAAATTTGGTGTTTACATAAATATTTCAGGCACTTACGGTCAGCCGGCGAGGATCGAAAATACGGGCCAATCTATGGATATGAATTTGGCTCTTTCGTATAATGATGGGTTAATGTCCGTCAGGCAAAATCAGCGGAGAATCAGTGAGCGTGGTTAAAAAGACCTCGAAAAAAACGGCGGCCAAGCCGAAAACCAGCCGTGCGGCGAAAACCAGCCGTGTGGCGAAAAGCAGCCCTGCGGCGGCTACGCCGAAAGGCAACAGGTCTGAACAACAGTCGCAGTTGAAGTTGCTCATCGCGCGCGGCAAGGAACAAGGCTACCTGACCTACGCCGAAGTCAACGACCATCTTCCCAACGACATCGTCGATCCGGAGCAGATCGAAGACATCGTCAACATGATCAACGATATGGGCATCACGGTGCACGAAAAGGCCCCGGATGCCGAGTCGCTCGTGCTGTCCGACGCCGCCGTCAACGACGACGAAGCCGTCGAAGAAGCCGCCGCGGCCCTGGTCACGGTCGACAGTGAATTCGGGCGCACGACTGACCCGGTGCGCATGTACATGCGTGAGATGGGGACGGTCGAACTGCTGACCCGAGAAGGCGAGATCCGTATCGCCAAACGCATCGAGCAAGGCCTCAACCAGGTCAAGAGCGCCCTCGCCTATTTTCCGCCGACCATCGAGACCATCGTGTTGGCTTACGAACCAGTCGCCGCCGGTGAAGGCCGCCTGCAGGACGTCGTCGTCGATTTCATCGATCCGAACGAGCCCGATGAAGTCATACCGGCCAGCGCCAAGCCGAAAGCAACCGAAGACGATGAGGAAGAAGACACCGGGCCTGACCCCGAGGAAGTCGACAGACGTCTCAAGTCGATTTTCCGTCGCCACAAGCGCATCTTAATTTCCATTGAGAAAGACGGGACGGACAACCAGAAAACCCAGCGCGCGCGCGACAAACTCAATGCCGAACTCATGTTGATCAAGCTTTCACCAAAGCTGTTCGATTCGCTCTGCGCCCATTTGCGCAGCAACGTAATCGGCATTCGCACGCAGGAGCGTGTGTTGCTGAACCTGAGCGTCAAGCAGGCCGGCATGCCTCGCAAGGATTTTCTCGCGAGCTTCCCGAAGAATGAGACAAACCTGAAGTGGATCGAAAAGCACATCCGTTCGAAACGCAAGCATTCAGCGGCACTCGCCAAACTCAGGGACGAAGTCCTGCGCGCCCAGCGCAAGCTGATCGCGATCGAAATGTTAAGCCACCTCTCGATCACCGAGATCAAGGAAATCAGCCGTCGAATGTCGATCGGTGAGGCGAAAGCCCGGCGCGCGAAGAAGGAAATGGTCGAAGCCAACCTGCGGCTCGTCATCTCCATCGCGAAGAAATACACGAATCGCGGCCTGCAGTTTCTGGACCTGATTCAAGAGGGCAATATCGGCCTCATGAAGGCCGTCGACAAGTTCGAATACCGCCGCGGTTACAAATTCTCGACCTACGCGACGTGGTGGATCCGGCAAGCCATCACCCGTTCCATTGCCGATCAGGCCCGCACGATCCGTATCCCGGTGCATATGATCGAGACGATCAACAAACTGAACCGGATTTCGCGGACGATGTTGCAGGAAATGGGTCGCGAACCGACACCCGAAGAACTCGCCGAGCGCATGGAAATGTCCGAAGAAAAAGTGCGCAAAGTGCTCAAGATCGCCAAAGAGCCGATCTCGATGGAGACGCCGATCGGCGACGACGAGGATTCCCACCTCGGCGATTTCATCGAGGACCCGGTCGTCTCATCGCCGGTCGACTCGGCGACAACGTCGGGCCTGAGGGAAACGACCGGTGACGTACTCGCCGGTCTGACGCCGCGCGAAGCCAAGGTGCTGCGCATGCGCTTCGGCATTGACATGAACACGGACCATACGCTCGAGGAAGTCGGCAAGCAGTTCGACGTCACGCGCGAACGCATTCGGCAAATCGAGGCCAAGGCCTTGCGCAAGCTGCGGCACCCGTCACGCAGCGACCAGTTGCGCAGCTTCCTGCTTGAGGAGTAATTAAAGCTCCGGCGAATACATGACCATCATCTTGTCGATGGTCATGTCATGTATCGAGTAGCCGATACCACCGATGCCGAGACCCGACTCGCGCAGCCCCGCGAACGGCATGCCGTCAACCCTGAACGCCGTGTGGTCATTGACCATGACGGCCGACGCGTCGAGGCGCCGGAACGCGCGCAGCGCCGTATCCAGGCTCCGCGTAAACACGGCCGCCTGAAACGCATAGGGCAGATCGTTGGCCCGCGCGATCGCGGCGTCGATGTCGTCGTAGGCATAAACACAGACGACGGGCCCGAAAATTTCGAGATTCGAGACCCTGGCGTCGCTCGGTGGCTCGACCAGCACGGTCGCAGGGTAACAACTGTCGCTGATCGGATCCCCGCCGCAAAGTCGCTCGGCGCCGGCCTCGACCGCCTCGGTCACCCATGCATGCACGCGTTCGACTTCAGCATGTCGAATAAGCGGTCCGACCTCGGTCGACTCGAGCTGCGGATCGCCGATGACGAGCTTGCCGGCGCGCGCAGCGAGATCTTCGGCGAACCGGCCCGCGACCGAACGATGCGCAAAAACGCGCTGCACGGAAACGCAGACCTGACCGGCATGATAGAAGCCACCCTTGGCAATCGCCGGCACGGCGAGCTCGAGATCCGCGTCCTCGGCAAGAATCAGCGGCGCCGCGCCGCCATGCTCGAGTGCACAGCGTGTGCCCGGCGCGAGCTTACTGCGCAACATCCAGCCGACCCGGGCACTGCCGATAAACGTGAAAAACGCGACCCGCGGATCCGTCACGAGACCTTGCGAAACGTCCCGGTCGGATGCGATCAGCACCTGGCACCATTCCGGCGGCAAACCGGCCTCGTGCAAAATACGCACGAAGCGAAGACACGAAAGCGGCGTGATATCGGCCGGCTTGACGATGACCGGACAGCCGGCCGCGACCGCCGTAGCGACCTGGTGCACGATCAGGTTCAGCGGATGATTGAACGCGCTTACGGCGACGACGACACCGATGGGTTCGCGCCGCGTAAAGGCGATGCGGTGCGCGCCGGCTGCCGTGCCACCCATTGGGATGACGTGCCCCTGTTCGGTGCGGATGGTCTCGATACACAGCTTGAGACCATCGATGGCGCGCGTCACTTCGACACGCGAATCGATCAGCGGCTTGCCGCCCTCGGCCGCGGCGCCGAGTGACAAAGCTTCGTGCTGACCCGCCATAAGTTCGGCCGCGCGCTCCAGGATTGCAATGCGTTCGTGCAGCGGCAGCCGTCCCCCCACATTCCGGTGCAGGGCAACCGCCGTCTTAAGAGCCTGCTCGGCGTGCGATGCATCGCCGGCTTTGACTTCGGCCAATACTTCGCCGTCGAACGGCGCCGCGACTTCGACGACGCCGGCCGGCTTGCCGACGCCCGGTATCAGCAACTCATATCGTTCCATAAAGATTTACCCCGTCACGCCTGAATTGACGAGCTCGCCGAGGCGCTGCGTCAGCAACCGGTTTTCGCGGTAATCGATCGGCACCACGACGAGCCCCGGCCCCGGCGTCGTGAACGCGGTCTCCAGCACGCCGGCCAGGTCCGCGCTGTTCTCGACCCAATAGCCGTTCCAGCCAAACGACTTCGCCAGCACCACCCAGTCCGGGTTCGAAAACGACAATGCGGTGTGACAATTGAATTCATCTTCCTGCTTCCACTGGATCAATCCGTAGCCGCCATCTTCCCAGACCATGACGACGGGCTCCACGCCGAGCCGTACGGCTGTTTCCATCTCCTGAACGTTCATGAGAAACCCTCCGTCGCCCGCAATGGCGAGGACGCGCCGGTCCGGAAAGATCAAGCTCGCCGCAATGGCGCCCGGCAGGGCCGAGCCCATCGAACAGAAGCCGTTCGGAATCAGGCAGGTGTTCGGCTCGTGGCAATGGTAATAGCGCGCGATCCACATCTTGTGCGCACCGACGTCGGACAGCAGGATGTCGTCCGGGCCAAGCGTCTTCCGTACATCCCAGAGCACTTTCTGCGGCCGGATCGAGCCGGTCGTCGCGTCGTCGGCGTGCATGGCCAGTTCGGCGCCCATGCGCTCGCGCAGTTCGCGCTGCCGGCCGAGATCGAATTCGAGCGGCGACTTATCGATCCGTTCGTTTAACATCCAGAGCGTATGGGCGAGATCACCGATGAGTTCGACCTCGGGCAGATAGTTCGCGTCGATCTCCGCGGGCAGAAAATCGGCGTGGACGATGCGCTTGTCGCCGTTCGGATTCCAGAGCCGCGGGTGATACTCGACCATGTCGAAGCCGAGCGTAATGACGAGATCGGCTTCGTCGATGACGAGCGTCGGCAGGTCCTTGCGGCCGAGACCAATCGTGTAAAGGCAATAATCCGCGTCCATGTCGACGCACCCCTTGGCCATGAACGTGCTCAGCACGCCGACACCCGTGCGCTCACAGAAGCGGCGCAACTGCGCGCTCGCGCGCCTGCGGATACAGCCGTTGCCGGCCAGGATCACCGGGTGTTTGGCCTGCCTGAGCAGTTCGAACGCGCGGTCCACGATCATATCGTCCGGTACCGAACGCCGGAACCGGCGCGGCTCGAGCGGGGCCGCCTGCGTGTCGAGTTTGGCGATGTCTTCGGGTAACTCGATGAGGACCGCACCGGGCTTCTCGGTGCGCGCGACGCGGACGGCCTTGCGAACGATTTCCGGAATCGTGTCGGGGTTGACGATGCTCGTGGCCCATTTCGTGACGGGCTCGAACATCGCGATGACGTTCATGATCTGATGCGACTCCTTGTGCAGGCGCGCCGTCGAGCCTTGCCCGGTCAATACGAGCATGGGTGCCCGATCCATATTCGAATCGGCGACGCCCGTGATGAGGTTCGTCGCGCCGGGCCCGAGCGTACCGAGGCAGGCCGCGGCCTGCCCCGTCAGGCGGCCATACGCTTCGGCCATGAAGGCCGCGCCCTGCTCATGCCGCGTCAGCACGAACCGAATCGTCTTCGATTTCTCGAGCGACATGACGAAATCGGCGTTCTCTTCGCCGGGCACACCGAAAATGAATTCGATCCCCTCGCGTTCGAGACACCGGACCAGCAAATCGGACGCTTGCATAGCGACCTCCTACAACGGCGCCGTGGCGTCGGGATAAATTTCGTCCAACGGGATCGACCTGCCGTCGGATTGCACGATGCGGCAATGCATACGGCGCAGGCGGCGCGGCTCGGGTACGCCGCAGGAATGCGCGATCATGCCAACCTCGCTCTCGATCGCCTGCTGATAGCGCATAACGCGCACGGCCTTGTTGGCGGGAACGAGTCCCCGTTGCAGTCGCTTGTCGTGCGTCGTGACCCCGGTCGGGCAGGTGTTCCTGTTGCATTTCATGGCCTGAATACACCCCAGGGCGAACATGAAACCACGCGCCGTGGCGACGAAGTCGGCGCCGTAACACAGGACACCGGCCACTTGTGACGGGTTGATCAGTTTGCCGCTCGCGATGACCTTGACGCGGTCGCGCATGCCGGTGCGGTGGAGTATATCGAGGACGATCGGCAGGCTCTCGCGTATCGGCAGGCCGACGTTGTCGATCAGCGGCATCGGCGCCGCCCCGGAACCACCGTCGCCGGAATCGACAGTGATGAAATCGGGCCCCGCGCCGCGCTCGCGCGCCTTATTGAAGACTTCCTCGAGCCATCCATAGGCGCCGACCACGGTTTTGAAACCGCAGGGCTTGCCCGTGATGTCGCGCAGATAATCGATGCAATCGAGCAGATCGTCGGCACTGCTGATCTCGGGAAAGCGGTTCGGGCTGATCGAATCTTCCCCCGCCGGGATTCCACGAATCGCGGCGATCTCTTTCGTGACCTTGGCGCCGGGCAGAATGCCCCCCTTGCCGGGTTTGGCACCCTGACTGAGTTTGAGTTCGAACATACGGACCTGTTCGTGCGCCGCGATTTCCCTGAGCTTGTTTTCGTCGAACCCGCCGTCGGCGTTGCGTACCCCGTATTTCGCCGTACCGATCTGAAATACGAGGTCCGCGCCGCCTTCGAGGTGATACGGGGACAGCCCACCTTCGCCTGTATTCAGCCAGCAACCCGCCATGCGCGCACCGTTTGACAGCGCCTGCACGGCGGGCTTGGAAATCGCGCCAAAACTCATGGCCGAAATATGAAAAATCCGGTCAGTCGTATACGGCTGCCGGCAGGTCGCGCCGATCGTGACGGGCGCGGTCGGCGCCGCGTCCTGATCGAGCGTCGGCCACGCGCAATTCACGAAGATGACTGTACCCGCACGGGTCAAATCCCGCGTGGAACCGAAAGCCACGGTACTGTCGACACCCTTCGCGGCGCGGTAGGCCCAGGAACGCTCGGCCCGATTGAACGGCATTTCCTCGCGGTCCATGGCGAAGAAGTACTGCCGAAAGAATTCGCCCATGTCCTCGAAGAAATAGCGGAACCGGCCGACGACGGGAAAATTGCGGCGAATCGCGTGACTGGTCTGGGTCACGTCGATCACATACAGGATCGCAACGATGATGATGCCGCCAACAACGCTGAGTACGATCGTGTACTCGAGAAAGCTCAGAACCCGCGTGACGAAATCCACGATGGACCCACCTTAATTATTATTTGTCTCTCTTATTTACCACGCCCTTCGCCGCGATGCACGGCCCGCGGACCCAACCTACAACTGCTCGATAAATTTGGTTACAGTGACAGGCCCCATTCAGAGCATTTCACGATGCCATCCGCTGACCATCGGCGCCATACATGCGCCACCCCGGCTCATCGGGCCGCTTTAACGGCGATGTCGGCCTGGCTACTCGTGGCCTGCGCCACGGAAACGCC